>PDWJ01001484.1_pt1 | contig 28893 bp, 26 predicted proteins | sample 1430881 | NCBI WGS metagenome assembly PDWJ01 (sample SAMN01162460, study PRJNA174530) | Oral metagenome, whole genome shotgun sequencing project. | biome: Marine environment; feature: Marine mammal; material: Swab sample of the gingival sulcus; isolation source: swab sample of gingival sulcus...
AGAAAGACACTGGGCTATAAAACGCCTAATGAAGTTTACGAAGCTATGAAAGTACCTGCATAATTAACACGGTGTTGCGCTAACGATTAAAATCCGCGTTATAAGAATAAATTTATCTAAGTATTTACTGGGTTAATAATTCTGCCAAATCCCGAAAATACTCCAGCGCTTCAGCATTCGCCAGGCTTTCCTTGTTCTTCACCTCCCGGCCATGCACCACATCACGCACTGCCAGTTCAACAAGTTTACCACTTTTTGTTCGTGGAATATCCGCGACCTGAATCACCTTGGCCGGAACATGGCGTGGTGTTGTCTTGCTGCGAATCTGCTGCTTAATTCGCATCACCAGTTCATCATCCAGCATCAGCCCTTCACGCAGCTTGACAAATAACACTACCCGTACATCATTTTCCCACTCCTGGCCGATGACCACCGATTCCAGCACCTCGTCCACCTGCTCCACCTGACGATAGATTTCCGCTGTGCCGATCCGCACTCCACCCGGATTCAGTACTGCATCAGAACGCCCGTAAATAATCATCCCGCCGTGTTCCGTGATTTCGACAAAATCACCGTGACACCAGACATCAGCGAAACGCTCAAAATATGCCGCATGATACTTTGCACCATCCGCATCATTCCAGAATCCGACCGGCATTGATGGAAACGGTTTTGTACACACCAGCTCGCCTTTTCCAGCGGCTACTGGCTGACCGTTATCATCAAACACATCCACCGCCATGCCCAGCCCGCGACATTGCAGCTCCCCCTTCCACACCGGCAGCACCGGACAGCCCAGCGCAAAACAGGAAATAATATCGGTACCCCCGGAAATGGAGGCCAGTAGCACATCACTCTTCATCTGCTGATAAACATAGTCATAATTTTCCGGTGCCAGCGGACTGCCGGTAGAGAAAATACTGCGCAATGCAGTCAGCCGATGTGTATGGGCAGGTTCCAGACCAAATTTATGGCAGGCCTCAATAAACTTCGCTGACGTGCCCAACTGGGTCATCCCCTCGGCATCGGCAAAGTCATAGATAATCGTATTGCCACCAGCAAACGGGCTGCCATCATACAATAACAAGGTCGCTTCCGAAGCCAGCCCGCTCACCAGCCAGTTCCACATCATCCAGCCACAGGTGGTGAAATAATACAGCCGGTCATGTTGACGCACATCGGCATGCAAACGATGCTCTTTCAAATGCTGCAATAAGGTGCCACCGGTGGAATGCACAATGCATTTCGGTACTCCGGTCGTTCCGGAAGAAAACATAATAAACAGCGGATGATTGAACGCTACCGGCTCAAAAGTCACCTGAGCCGCAGAAAAAGCAGAGGAGAAAGTATTCCAGTCTACCGCCGCACATATTCCGGATACATCAGGCGTAGCATTGATATACGGCACCACCACCGTCTGCTCAATCGTTGGTAAACGCGCCACGACTTCAGCATTTTTTGCCATACAGTCAATGACTTTTCCGTTGTAATAATAACCATCGACACAAAACAGGACTTTTGGCTCAATCTGGCCAAAACGATCCACCACGCCCTCAACCCCGAAGTCCGGTGACGCCGAGCACCATACCGCCCCCAGCGAAGTCGCCGCCAGCATTGCAATCACCGTTTCCGGTTTGTTCGGCAAATAACCTGCCACCCGATCACCTTTGACCACCCCGGCCTTTTGCAACGCTTGCTGACATTGCGATACCGCAGCCTGTAGCTCACGGAAGCTCAGACGTTGCCTGACCTTATCTTCACCCCAGAATACCAGCGCATCGCCTTCATCATTACGTCGCAACAAGTTCTCGGCATAATTCAGCCGTGCCTGCGGAAACCACTGTGCATCGGTCATGTGCTGACCTCCAGCCAGCACCGTATCACCCTTCTCACCGATTACCCCGGCATCATCCCAGATCAGCGACCAGAAGCCTGCAATATCAGTTACCGACCATCGCCATAAGGCATCGTAATCATTCAGTGTCTTACCGCTGCGTTTGGAAGCAACTGACATAAAAACACTGAGATTGGTAGCAGCTTTCTGTTCGGGGGTGGGTGTCCACAGTGGTTGTGGGTTCATGGCGGGCGACCTCCTGATGACGGGTTATTCTGATTGGCAATATCTTACCCCAAATTGTGGCTCAGCCGGCCATGAATTTGTAAACTGGCCATTATGAGCCCGTTACTGATTGTCGCCAATACCCCCTCGACCAATACACAAACCCTGCGTGATGCAGTCGCAGACGGCGTACGCAGCACAGATATTGAACCATTGGTACTGGCACCTTTTGATGCCAATGCTGAACACGTATTACAGGCACAGGCCATTATCCTCGGCACCACCGAAAACTTCGGCTATATGAGCGGTGCATTGAAAGACTTTTTCGAGCGGATTTACTATCCCTGTCTGACAGAAAAACAGGGGCTATCAATGGCACTGTATGTCAGGGCCGGAAATGATGGTCAGGGCGCAACAACCAGTGTGGAGCGGATTATCACCGGCCTGCGCTGGAACCCTGTCCAGCCACCATTGGTGCTGAGTGGTGGCTATCAACCGGAATTTGCTGCAGCGTGTTATGAGCTGGGAGCCGGAATGGCGGAAGGGGTGAAATTAGGCATTTTTTAATGCTCCTCAGTCACATAATGACTTCATCGCTGTCGTCAGCTGGCGCAGATCAGCCTCAGCCATCAGATAAGCCGGCATAATATACACCAGCTTGCCGAAGGGCCGGATCCATACACCCTGATTTACCAGTTGCTCCTGAACCACCGCAACATCCACTACCTCGCGCATTTCGATGACCCCGATTGCCCCCAGCACCCGAACATCAGCGACCTTGGCACTGTCCAGCGCAGGCAGTAATTCTTCACGCAAAATGTGCTCAATCGTCTGTACCCGGGCCTGCCACGGCGAATCCAGCAGCAGCTCAATACTCGCACAGGCCACCGCACAGGCCAGCGGGTTGGCCATAAAGGTTGGGCCATGCATCAGCATCGGTGCTGCACCCTGCGCAATGCCCAATGCGACCTTCGTGGAAGCCAGCGTCGCTGCCAGTGTCATATAACCGCCGGTCAGCGCCTTACCGACACACATAATATCCGGGCTGATTCCGGCATGTTCGGCGGCAAACAGCTTGCCGGTGCGACCAAAACCGGTCGCAATCTCATCCAGGATCAGCAGCACATCGTATTCATCACACAAGGCTCTGACTTGCCGCAGATATTCGGGATGATAAAAACGCATACCACCGGCTCCCTGCACGATGGGTTCCAGAATCACTGCGGCGATTTCAGACTGATGCTGTGCGAGCAAGGTTTTGAACGCTGTAATATCTGCCGGATTCCACATTTCATCGAACCGGGTTTGTGGCACCGGCGCAAATAGCTGTTTCGGCAGAATGCCCTGAAACATATGATGCATGCCATTCACCGGATCACAGACACTCATACAGGCAAACGGATCACCGTGATAACCGCCACGTACCGTCAGCAGTTTATGTTTTTGTGGCTGACCTTGTGAGTACCCATATTGCAGCGCCATCTTGATAGCCACTTCCACGGCGATGGAGCCGGAGTCGGCAAGAAAGACATGCTGCAAAGGCTCCGGCGTCAGGTCGACCAGATATTTACCCAAAGTGGCAGCAGGCTGATGTGCAATACCGCCAAACATCACATGCGACATTTTTTCGCTCTGTTCGCGCAATGCCTGATTCAGTTGCGGGTGGTTGTAGCCGTGAATAGCACACCACCATGAGCCCATGCCATCAATGATCTCGCGACCATCCGCCAGCCTGAAGCGCACCCCGCTGGCTGATTCGACCGGATAGCAAGGCAGTGGATTAACCATTGAGGTATACGGGTGCCAGAGATGCTCACGATCAAACCTTAACCACTCAGCGTGGTGTTCAAATAACGGTTTCATCGTCGTCCTTCCTGAAACCTTTTAATACCCAGATCAGGGTCCAGAACAACACATTCGGCAGCACTGCAAACAACAGCCAGCCGATCCATGCCCCCTGATCAACGTTGCTGATATTCCATTTCTCCTGTGCCAAAATAATCAGTAATGGTGCCCCGATCCATAGCCCGGAAATCGCATAGGCCAGACGCTGAATACCCTGCTGCACTTCTTTTTTCAACAGCAATAATGCACCCTTATAAATCAGAAAAATTGCCAGTAAAATCAGTAAAAAGACGGATACCCGTAACACGATAAGCCACCTCAAAATGCTTCTGTTGTCAGTAGGTCTATAGTCTCGCAGAAGGCGGCGGAATAGCAAATGTTGCAGCGTTGGGGATTAACGCTAAACTAGCGTGAGCCTTTTTAATAACCGTCAACGCATTTTAGGGCGGAACCGACACATGAAAACCTGAATGAACAAATTCACCCGCCTGCGAAATATTCTCGCCGAACGCAAACAAACCCATCAATACCGCCGCCCCCGTATTGCTGACAGCGCTCAACAACCGCGTATGCAAATTGACGGTCAGCCGGTGCTGGCTTTTTGCAGCAATGATTATCTTGGGCTGGCGAATCATCCCGCCGTCATTAAAGCCTTTCAGGAAGCCGCCAATGAATACGGTGTCGGCAGTGGTGCCGCACATCTGATCAATGGTCACAGCAAACCTCATCAGGCGCTGGAGGAGGCACTGGCGGAGTTTACCGGCCGTGACCGGGCATTGTTATTCTCTACCGGTTATATGGCTAACCTGGGTGTTGTCAGTGCGCTGATGCAACGGGGGGATACGGTGCATCAGGACAGGCTGAATCATGCTTCCTTGCTGGATGCTGCACGGCTATCCGGGGCCCGGCTGGTGCGCTATAAACATAACGATATGGCGCATTTACGCAAGCGTCTGAGTCTGACCACGCATGACACAGGTCAGGCAATGATACTTGCCGATGGCATATTCAGCATGGATGGAGATACCGCTCCGGTTCATGAGCTGGCCAGTATCGCTGCACAGACTGACAGCTGGCTGATGATTGATGATGCGCATGGTTTCGGGGTGTTGGGTGAGCACGGTGCCGGGCTGCTGGAACAGGAGCAGCTGACACAGAATGACGTGCCGATTCTAATGGCTACATTGGGTAAGGGACTGGGGACTGCTGGTGCTTTTGTCGCCGGCAGTCATGAGCTGATTGAGTACCTGATTCAGACGGCCCGTACCTTTATTTATACCACTGCACAACCACCGGCGATTGCGGCGGCGACACTGACCAGCCTGAAACTGGTGCAAAACGAACCCTGGCGGCGTGAACGACTACAGCAATTCATCCGCCAGTTCCGTCGGGGTGCAGAACAACTGGGACTGCCACTGATGAAGTCACAAACCGCGATCCAGCCCATACTGGTAGGTGACAGTGGCAAAGCCCTGCAAATGGCGCAGACACTGGAACAACAGGGCATATTGGTGACTGCCATTCGTCCGCCAACGGTGCCACCGCATACAGCCCGCCTGCGCATTACCTTATCAGCGGCGCATACAACCGCAGAGGTTGATCAGCTATTAGAAACTTTAGGTTCGTTGCAGAAACCGGACTGATAACTTTATCTGGATAACGCACCTAACCAGTTCGACACCAGCAATCGGCCAAGTGGTCATCTACCATCCCCACTGACTGCATAAAGGCGTAGATAATCGTCGAACCGACAAAGGTCATGCCATGTTTCTTCAGGTCTTTTGATAAGGTATCACTGATTTCAGTCGTGGTCGGCACTTCTGCGAATGTCTGCCAGTGATTAACAATGGGTTTACCGCCGACAAATCGCCACAAATAGTGGTCGAAGCTGCCAAACGTCTGCTGTATTTTCAGGAAGGCGACAGCATTCTTGCGGGCAGCAAACACCTTGAGGCGGTTACGCACAATGGCCGGATTTAACAGGCATTCTTCAAGATCCTCGTCAGTCATTGCGGCAACCTTGACCGGATCGAACTGATGGAAGGCTGCCTGATAACCGCAGCGTTTTTTCAGAATGGTTTCCCAGCTGAGTCCGGCCTGTGCGCCCTCCAGAATCAGCATTTCAAACAGCATCCGATCATCGTGTACTGGTTTGCCCCACTGCTGATCGTGGTATTCCGCATAAAATGCCTTCCCCGGATCACCACCGAAACAACGTTTTTTGCCATCTTCGCCGGGTTGCAGCATAACCGATATCCCTTGCCTATTTGAGCAGCTCCAGCAAAAACTGTGGCAATGCCATACTTCCGCGATGAATCGCCGCATTGTAATAGCGGGTCGGGAAAGCCAGCTGCTCTGCCGCCGCTTCACGTTTGAAGGCCACCTTGCCCTGTTTCGCAGCAATACTGCAGCTCCACCAGCCAGTCGGGTAGCTGACTAACGGAAACTGATGCAGTTGAATATCGCTGAAACCGGCATCACGCATGGTGTTATGCATCGGCCTGATAATCTTTTCCGCATGCACCAGTGGCGATTCACTTTGTTGCACCAGCAAACCACCTTCACTCAGCGCCTGCCAGCAACTCTGAAAAAACGCTTTACTGTATAATACCGCCCCCGGCCCGACCGGATCAGTACTATCCACAATCAGGACATCCAGCGAACCCGGTTTGGCCTGCTGAATCCATTGAATGCCGTCTTCAAACGCCAATGTAGCCCGCGGGTCATGATTTGACTCACATAACTCGGGAAAGTACTTTTCACTAACCCGGGTGACCCGTTCATCAATATCAATCTGTATTGCTGACTCAACCTCCGGGTGGCGCAGTACTTCGCGCAGTGTGCCACAATCACCGCCACCAATGATGCAAACCCGCTTCGGCGCGGCATGGCTGAACAATACCGGATGGGCCATCATTTCATGGTAGACAAAATTATCGCGCGTGGTCACCATCGTGCAGCCATCCAGCGTCATCAGCTTGCCAAAGGTTCTGGTATCAAAAACTTCCAGCTTCTGGAAGGGTGTCTCTTCACAGTGAATACGTGCGTTATCCGTCAGCTCAAGACCAAAAACAGTCCCGGCATCAGAAAGTTCGGTAAACCAGTTTGGAGATACGGTCATATTTCATGCCCCTCAGTTATGAAGTATTCATCATGCCACAAATGGCTGACGGGCCGGGGTCAATTATCATGATCATGACCCAGTAAACCGGCAGCCTGTTCATAGCTCAACCCGGCAATTCCGGCCTGTTGCATGGAGCAGCTCAGTGAACCCGCCAGCGCCGAGGCAAAGACCCGCTGATAAAACGGCAGGTTGTGCTGAAATACCGGCAGCAGATCATCCACCTGCTTAGCCTCTGCCAGCTCTTGTCCGAAACGGCGACGACGCTCCGCAATATAAGCCATCATCTCATTATCCGCTGCTGCTTCATCACTCAACTCCAGCGTCCAGGTCAAATCAGCCTGTAACACACAGTGGCCGATCACCTGACCATAAACCGTTGCACTCCATTGTTCGGGAGACAATAGCGACAAACTGAAACGTCCCTGCGAATCAAGCGGATCACGGTACAGCCAGTAGGAACGTTGCGGCACCGGTTTAAAGCTGAACCGGCTTTCCAGCACAAACATTGAGGTAAACAGCTCGTTGGCAATCTGGCTGATTGACTTGGGTAATGGCACCCAGCCGGGATTACCTGCCTCGGTCAACGCTGCCAGTACCGGCACCAGTCCCTTACCCTGAGGGTTGGGGGTTTTTACAATGTTTTGCGTATTCGCCATGATCCGGAGTACCTCAGCCAAGCATCGCATCAAAAACCAAAACATCATGGTAACAGACAAACCGTGATCGTGATGAGAGTGATAGCTATCATTCATTTACTGATAAACTCCCCGTATGTAAAAATAAATGTTATCCTGTTGTTGACAAATCTCGGGAGTAATCCTATACACATTGTGTAAAGCTGCTTACATTTAAGGAAACAATATGACTACTTTGCAAAAAACTTTAACTATCGCTTTTTTTACTGCTTTTCTGGTGGCCTGTGGGGATAAGGATGCGGCTGATACCGCAGCAGTACAGGATAACGGGGCTGCTCAGGCAACCAAGGAAGAAACCCAGGCCCAGGCTGCTGACGCTGTAACTGAGGTCAAGGAGGTCGTAGAAACGGCGGCGGAAGTGCCGACAGCCAAAAATGAGGAAGCAACCAAAGCCGAGGTCATGGAAGAAACGGAAGAAGCAGAGAAAAAATAACCTCTACCCGTCGCTAAGGACTTTACTTTGTGTCCGGCTGCCAGACTCCAGATACACCGGCAGCCGGACATTTTCGCTTTAAGCACCTGTTTTCAAAGTCAGATCAATGTACATAAGCCCGGCACTAATGGTAGGATAGTGTGGGTTTGCAAAATAATATGCGTTGTTGCCATATAAATAGACAAATAATTATCAGGCTCTATGCACACAAGCTATGAATGAATTCCATACCTCCAGCCTTTTACCGTTAGCCGGAACATTACCAGTGGCATTGTTAATACATGCAGCGGCTATTCTGGGTATTTCCTTTGCTCCAGAGCGATTATCTGAACGAAATATTCCGTCGGTACTGGATGTGACGCTGGTCCAGACGCACAGTGAAACGGCACCGGATGAAGCAGAATTTATTGCCCAGGCCAATCAGCAGGCCAGTGGCAGTTCGGATCATTCCAACCGTCCCCGCAGCCCGCTGGCTTCAACCGAACCAAATGTGCAGGATGGTGAGTCACCGATAAAGTCAGCAGAGGCTGCACCACCAACGGATCCGAAATTACAGCCGCAGATTCTCACCACCAAGGGCGAAACCTTTAAACGCATTAACAAGTTGCCGGAGAAGCCGGAGAAAGATGCCATACCACAGGCCGAAACACCGTCTGACCAGACACAGGAAATCGCCCGTTTACTGGCGGAGGTGGATGAGGCGGAAGCATTGTATGCACGGCGGCCACGTATTCACTTTATTGACTCGGTCAGCACCAAAAGTGCGGTGGAGGCGGCCTACGTTGATGCCTGGGTGAAAAAGATTGAGCGGGTCGGCAATATTAACTTCCCTGATGAGGCCATCCGCCGTAACGTCAGCGGCAAGTTGATCCTGAATGCCACCCTGGATCATAAGGGTCATGTTGTTGATATACAGATTGGTGTATCATCAGGATTCAATATTCTGGATCAGGCTGCATTACGCATTGTCAGATTGGCCTCACCATACCCCCCCTTACCCCGGGAAATTCGTGAAAAATGGGATCAGCTGAACATTACCCGCACCTGGATTTTTCACAGTGGCACTTTAAACACTGAATAATTGAACGGATGATGGAAGCCATATCAACGCTGAGTAATAATTTGCTGATTGCCATGCCCGGTATGAAGGATACCTATTTTGATCATACTGTGACCCTGATTTGTCAGCACGATGCACAGGGTGCATTCGGTGTCGTAATCAACCGTCCGCTACAACTGACGGTGGGAGAACTACTGGCACAACTGGACATTAGCGTCGAAGACCCCGGTATCGCCGGGCAAACGGCACTTAATGGCGGTCCGGTGCAATCCGAGCAAGGCTTTGTCCTGCACACTGGTGATCGTGAATGGGACAGTACTTTACATATTGGTGACAATACCGCCATCACGTCCTCAAAAGATATTCTGGTTGATCTGGCCGCCGGCAATGGCCCGGAACGCTTTATCCTGCTGCTGGGTTGTGCAGGCTGGCACCCCGGTCAGCTGGAGGAGGAAATCAGGTCCAATTCCTGGTTGACCTGTGCGGCTGATCAGGCGATTTTATTCGATATGCCTTATCCACATCGCTGGAAAGGTGCGGCTTCCACACTGGGTATTGATGTCCGTCTGCTGACTGCCGATGCCGGTCATGCCTGATAAAGACCTGAGAGAGATATATATGACTGTTATGGGTTTTGATTTTGGCCTGAACCGGACGGGTGTTGCTGTTGCAAATTTACAGACTGGCCTGGCAACACCGCAGGGAGTACTGTACGCCAAAAACGGCCAGCCGGACTGGCAGGGCATTGACCGGCTGATTAAAGAATGGCACCCCGAACAGCTGATTGTCGGCATGCCACAAAAGCTGGACGGCTCAGACAGTGCCATGAAAAAAAACATTAACCGCTTTTGTAACGCTCTGGCAGAGCATACTGGCCTGCCGGTACACACCGCAAATGAACAGCTGTCCTCCAGAGAAGCCGAACAACGCCTAAAATCTGCGCGGCAGGCCGGACGCAAACGCAAGGTGCACAAAGAAGAAATCGACCAGCTGGCCGCCGCGATTATTCTGGAAAACTGGTTGCAGGAACAACACTATGGATAATAATTATAACCCGGAACACCTGATCAATACCCTGATTCACCGTCTTAACGACTATCTGCAACAACATCGGATTAGCGATCCGGTCATGGTCGGTATTCATTGCTCCGGTGTCTGGCTGGCCAGAGAATTACATAAACGCCTGGGACTTCAGAGTGAACTTGGTGAAATCAATGTCAGTTTTTACCGGGATGACTTTGAACGTAATGGCCTGCCATCACAGACAGAACCCACCAAACTGCCGCTGACGCTGGAAGACCGGCACATTATTCTGGTCGATGATGTGATTCATTCCGGACGCACTGTGCGGGCAGCGATGAACGAACTGTTTGATTATGGCCGCCCGGCCAGCATTACCCTCGCTGTGCTGGTCTCACGCAAACACCGTGAGCTGCCTGTTGAGCCACAGGTCTATGCCTTGCAGGAAGAGCCCGGCAGGGCATTCAATTACCGGATATCCGGCCCTGACCCGCTTCAGATAGAACTGGTGCCTAAATAAACAAAGAAAGGTTTATCCCGTCAGCACAAACTTGTAATATATCGGGAATATCCGCCAGCCTTAAAAGATAAAGATGCATCCTCACTTAAAGCCAGGGCCGCTCCCGCTTAATATGCAACTGACTGCTGAAGGCAAATTAAAACACTTTCTCAGCACAGAAGGACTTCCCCGTTCATTACTCCATGACATCATGGATCGCGCTGAACAATTCGTCACCCTTCCCGCCAAACAGCAGAAAAAAGCACCGCTGTTACGTGGCAAGACGGTGATGAATCTGTTCTTTGAAAATTCCACCCGCACCCGGGTCACCTTTGAAATTGCCGCCCAGCGTTTAGGGGCCGATGTTACCAATCTCGACATCCGCACTTCCTCCACCGCCAAAGGTGAAACCCTGCTGGATACCGTGCGCAATCTGGAGGCGATGAATACCGATATGTTTGTGGTACGCCATGAACATGCCGGTACTGCGCAGTTCATTGCCCGCTATTGTGCGCCCCATGTCAGTGTGCTGAATGCCGGCGATGGCCGACATGCGCATCCGACCCAGGCAATGCTGGATATGTTTACCATCCGCCAGAAAAAAGGCGACTTTGCACCGCTGAAAGTGGCCATTGTCGGCGATATTCTGCACTCGCGGGTCGCCCGTTCACAGATTCATGCCCTGACGGCACTGGCAACCGGCGAGGTGCGGGTCATTGCACCTAAAACACTGATTCCACCCGGTCTGGAAACAATGGGAGTCAAGGTTTTTCATGATCTGGAGTCCGGTCTGAAGGATCTGGATGTGGTCATCGCCCTGCGTCAGCAGCGTGAACGCATGGATAGCGCCTTGCTGCCCTCCGAACAGGAATTCTTCAAGCTTTATGGCCTCACCGAAGAACGGCTGAAAGTGGCGAAAGATGATGTCATGGTCATGCATCCGGGACCAATGAACCGGGGTGTGGAAATTGATTCCAATGTCGCTGACGGTCAGCACTCGGTGATTATGGAACAGGTCACCAATGGTATTGCGGTGCGCATGGCGGTGATGTCAATGATTATGGGTTCAGTTGCCGGGGGGAGTGTATGAGCTTACTGATTCGCAATGCCCGGGTGCTTGACCCGGCTTCCGGTACTGACGGGATACGGGATGTCTGTTTACAAAATGGCGAAATCCAGCAGATTGCGGCAGACATCAGCCACTGTCCGGGGGCAAAAATGATAGATGCCTCCGGGCAATGGTTGATGCCCGGTGCAGTGGATCTGGGAAGCTGGTTACGCGCACCGGGACTGGATCACAAGGCGACACTGGCCAGCGAAACGGCAGCAGCGGCAGCCAGTGGTGTAACCACACTGTGCTACCAGCCGGAACCGGGGGCCGGGGTAGATAATTCGGCACAGGTCAATCTGATTCAGGATTTATCCGATGCGCAAGGCATGGCTAATGTACAGGTGGTCGGTAATATCACCCGTCAGTTGGCCGGGGAACAACTCACCAATATGGGCAGCCTGAAACGCTCCGGTTGTATCGGTGTCACCAATGGCTGGCAACCTTATGCTGATCTGGCTGTGATGCGTACGGCGATGGAATACGCCACTACCCAGGATCTCACGGTATTTGTTTACCCGCTGGAACATGCACTGGCAAACAAGGGTTGTATGCATGAAGGTGCAGTCTCCACCCGGCTGGGCTTACCGGCGATTCCGGCGGCAGCGGAAACTGTGGCGTTGGCCCAAACCCTGTCGCTCATGGAGCTGACGGGTACCCGGGTGCATTTCTGTCGTTTATCGGCGGCGGGCAGTGTGCGTCTGTTGCGGCAGGCTAAACAGGCCGGATTGCCGGTGACGGCTGACGTTGCCGCTCATCAGCTATTTCTCACGGAACAGGATCTGGTGGATTTCAACCCGTTGTGTCATGTGATGCCGCCCTTGCGTGCCGAGTCTGACCGGATGGCACTGCTGGAAGGGCTGAGCGACGGCACCATTGATGCAATCTGTTCGGATCATCAGCCGCATGAGGCCGATGCCAAAATGGCACCACTGCAACAGACCGAACCGGGCATTGCCGGACTGGAAACCCTGCTGCCGCTGACCCTGCGTCTGGTGGAGGATAAGGTGCTGGGCGAACTGGAGGCACTGAATAAAATCACCTTTCAACCCGCACAGATTATTGGCAGTGACCGGGGGCGGATTGCGGCACAGGCTCCGGCGGATCTGGTATTGTTTGATCCGAATGTGTTATGGACGTTTACTACGAAAGCCATGCGCAGTCAGGGCAAAAACACCCCCTTCGCCAACTGGCGTTTTCAGGGCCGGGTCACCGCCACCCTGCTGGCCGGACAGCCGGTCTATACTGACACCCCGGAATAATACACACTGACCATGCTGCATATTGCCCTGTACGAACCCGAAATTCCGCCGAATACCGGCAATATTATGCGTCTGTGTGCCAATAGCGGCCTGACATTACACCTGATTCACCCGTTGGGGTTTCAGCTGGATGAAAAGCGCCTGCGCCGGGCTGGTATGGATTATCGTGATAAGACACCGGTGCAGGAACATGAAAGTTTTGTCGCCTTTAATCAGGCGATTGCCGGACAGCGTGTGTTTGCGCTGACGACTAAAGCAACCACACCTTATGCTGATACCCGCTTTCAGGATGAGGATGTCCTGCTATTCGGCCCGGAAACCCGTGGCTTACCGGAAACGTTGCTGAATGTGTTGCCGGAAGAACAAAAACTACGCATCCCGATGTTGCCGGACAGCCGCAGCCTGAATTTGTCCAATAGTGTTGCGATTGTCGCCTATGAGGCATTACGCCAACATCAGTTCCATCATCTGCGGTAAATTCTGTGCATGAAACTATTGCGCCACTTTTCTGCTGCACCGGATAAATCCCATGGTTGTATTGCCACGATTGGTAATTTTGATGGCCTGCATCTGGGGCATCAGCATGTATTGCAGCATATGCGGGAACAGGCAACGCGATTACAGTTACCTGCCACTGTGATTAGTTTTGAACCATTGCCCTTTGAATTTTTCCGCCCACAACAGGCATCGCGTATCTATCCGCTGCGTGATAAAATTCGCCGTCTCGGTGAATTAGCCGTCGACCGCTTTGCCTGTTTGGGCTTTGACAACCGGTTGGCACAGATGATACCGGAGCAGTTTGTGGAAACTATCCTGCTGCAACACTTGCGGGTACGTTACCTGATTGTTGGCGATGACTTTCGTTTCGGTCACCAGCGCCGAGGGGATTTTGAGCTGCTGAAAACGATGGGGGCGCAACACGGTATGCAGGTAGCGGATTTGCAGACCTTTGCCTGTGATGATAATGAGCGCATCAGCAGTACACGGATCCGTAAACATCTCGGTAAGGGGGAGCTGAGTGAGGCGAATGCCCTGCTGGGTGCCCCTTATCAGCTATCCGGCAGAATCCGTCACGGTGATAAGCGGGGCCGCACCATTAATTATCCGACGTTGAACCTGCGCATGCCGGAGAACCTGATTCTGCGCAACGGGGTGTATGCGGTGCAGGTATATGGTTTACATGATCAGCCACTGCCCGGCGTGGCCAATCTTGGCATACGCCCAACGGTGGGCGGCAGGGAAACCCGACTGGAAGTGCATCTGTTTGAGTTTCAGGATCAGGTCTATGGCCGTCATGTGCGGGTGGAGCCGACACATTTTATCCGCCCGGAACAGCGCTTTGAAACGTTTGCATTACTGCGTGAGCAAATCGGCAGGGATGCGGAAAAAGCCAGGATATTACATCTCACCGCTGCAACGTTAGCCTGACCTCTACCTCAATCATTTTGCTGCCGTCCCGCAGCAGCTGCACATTCACCACATCATTCAAGCGGTAATTATCCAGAATTTCGGTCATCTCTGCGCCATTACTGATGGGCTTGCCGTCAATCGCCTGAATCATGTCACCCAGCAACAGATCATCATTGGCCGTGAGCTGTGTGCCCTGAATACCGGCACGTTCTGCCGGGGAACCCGGTTGCACCCGCAACACCAGTACGCCTTTGGCATTCAGGCGTTCGTTGACCCGTCGGCTGATTTCGTCATTCAGTGTAATCCCCAGAATCGGTCGTACATAACGCCCGTGCTGCACCAGTTTCGGAATCACCCGGTTTACCGTATCCACCGGAATGGCGAAACCAATCCCCGCCGAAGCACCTGATGGGCTGTAAATTGCGACACTCACCCCGATCACCCGCCCTGAACTGTCCAGCAATGGCCCGCCGGAATTGCCCGGATTAATTGCTGCATCGGTCTGAATCAGGTTATTCATCGTGGTATCGGTATCATCAATACTGCGATCCAGTGCCGATACCACGCCGGTGGTCAGGGTGTGATCCAGCCCGAACGGATTACCGATGGCCAGCACCTGTTGCCCGACTTTCAGATCATGGCTGCTGCCGATTTTAACCGGTGGCGGAATATTGCGGCTGTCATGTAACTTCAGTACAGCCAGATCATGCTCAGGACTCGCCCCCACCACATCAGCTTCCAGGATACGCTGATCGGCAAAGCGTACCTTGGCACTGCGATGACCGGAGACGACATGAAAATTGGTCACGATATGCCCGGCTTCATCCCAGACAAAACCGGTACCGGTTCCACTGGGGCGTTCACTGACATTCCTCGTCCATAAATCCAGCACTCGCTGGGTGGTGGTGATATAAACTACTGAAGGACTGTTTTGTTCAAAGACCTGGATAGTGCGTGACTCATGAGCGGGCAAGGACGCTGCTTTGCTCACCGGGCGTGGCTGTACGGATTGGCTTTCCACCTGATGCCACAACAGACTGACCGCCCAGAACAGTAAACCACCCAGGGCCAGTAGACCCAGATTTTTAAATGATCGGCTGAACATTGTTTTTATGATTCCCTCATCATGCCATCAATCCACTTTAAACAGGGTCAGCAGGGTACGCAGCAATTCATTTTTACCATCATCACTGACAATCAGATAGCGCTTATTACCCAGCGAGGTCATCCCCTCAAAATTATCAATCGACAAACTGCTGGAAAACACCCGCAGATTTTCCGCCTGACAGGTTCCATTTGTCGAACAGTTATCCAGATTAACGCGGCGCAAACTGATGACCATTGGATTAGAAAAACCTGACCACGCACGTTCCATGACTAATAAGTAATTACTTCCAGGCATCATTTCAAGAGCGGTAATTGAACTGTTCGGGGCCGGATAGGCCATAAATGACCATTGCTGCTTGGCCGCATAGACGGTGTGCAAATTTTTCGGCTGACCCTTGATGGATTCTTCCGGTGCCGTCATAAAACCGTAGCGGGGATGATAAGTGACAGATTCCAGGCCACTGTTTGGTTTCCGTAACCGCTTAGGATCACGCAATGCTTCCGGCACTGCGATATTGGCGATTGCCTGACCCTGAGGTGTGAAGCGCACAATTCTCGGCTTGCCTTCAAATGAAATAATGAGCTGGGTATCACCCTTCTTACCATTTGAGGCATTCCATACCATCAAACCTTCAGCATCACGGCGATTTTTTTTCAGTTTTTTACCTTTCGCATTGCGTAACTTGGCACCAAATACCGGCGTAACCGACTTGATCAGGTCATTTTCCAGCACCAGGCGAAAATGGTAGACCCGTCCCTTATCCGAGATGGCATACAATAACTGCTCATCTTCATCCCAGGCCAGGCCCGACAGCTCGGTGATTTTCAGACCGTTAATGTCTGCATCACGTGGTATCACATGGTGATCCAGCACCGTCAGTGCATCAGAATTTCTGGCGTCGGCATTGCTGCTGTCAGTAATTGCGGGCATGCTACAGGCAGACAGCAGGACAAACAGGACAGAACCTGTCAGTAAATGCAGCCGCATTATTTGTCACCCCGGAAATGGCCGCCATAGCCATGATAGTTCTTGCGCAGGTGAACCGGTTCCACGGCTTTCCGGGCTTTCTTTTTTGCCCGTAGATTGAGAAATTCCACCGCCAGCGAGAATGCAATCGCGAAATACAGATAACCCTTCGGCATATGGTGGCCCAGTCCTTCCGCCACCAGTACCACGCCTACCAATACCAGAAAGGCCAGTGCCAGCATCTTCACGGTCGGATGCTCTTCGACAAATTCACCGATTGACTTGGCAGCAAACATCATGACCCCGATCGCCACCACGACGGCTGCCACCATGATATACAGTTCATCCGCCAGCCCGATTGCGGTAATGACTGAATCCAGCGAGAAAATAATATCGATAATGGCAATCTGCACGATAACCATCGCAAAAGTTGAACTTTTCGCAGACGGTGCGGCCTCCTCTTCCTCACCTTCCAGGCTGGCATGAATTTCGATTACCGCCTTGTAAATCAGGAACAAACCACCCAGCAGCAATACCAGATCCCGGCCACTGACTTCATGTCCCATGACACTGAACAATGGTGTGGTGAGCCTGGCAACCCAGGTAATGGAGAACAGCAGTAACACCCGCGTCCCCATCGCCGCCAACAGGCCGAACTGACGCGCAAAAGCCCGTTGCTTTTCCGGTAGCCGGTTGACCATCAGGGTGAGGAAAATAATATTATCGATACCCAGCACAATTTCCAGCACCGTCAGGGTGAGAAAGGCGCTCCAGAGATTAATGTCCAGTAAAAATTCCATAGTTTGCGCAGTCACTGTTGTTGTTCATGGTGTGCAGTTTAGCACTTCTGTCTGCGACTGACAGACATCACTCTGTCTTTGAGCTGTCTTTGAATTTGATTTTTAGATCAAGACATCGCAGTAGAACGGTTTTCCGCTGCTGACCGCTAATCGTGTTGCCACTATTGGGCTGAGTGGTTCTGCTACACTGAAAATCCGTCTGACTCTCAATAAAAATACCTATGACGACTGGAATAATCGTGTTTCTTGCCCTGTTGGGTGGCGTGGTTTTGTGGGGTGTTACGCTGTTTAATCAGCTGGTGATGCTAAAGAATAATGCTGAGAAAGCCTGGAGTAATACCGATGTCCTGCTCAAACAGCGCAATGAGGAATTACCCAAGCTGATTGCGGTGTGTAAAGAGCATATGAAGTATGAACAGGAGACGCTGCAACGTATTGTTGAGGCCCGCAGCAAAATCAAGTCCGCGCTGGATAACGGTGATATGAATGCACTGGGGGCAGCGGAAGATCAGCTGCGTCTTGGTCTGGGTGAACTGTTCGCAGTGGTGGAGGATTATCCGGAGCTGAAAGCCAGTGAAGCCTTTCTGCAACTGCAATCGCGGATTACTACGCTGGAGGACAGTATTGCTGATCGGCGTGAGTTTTATAACGATTCGGCGAATATCAACAACACTCGCATTGAGCAGTTTCCGGATTTACTGATCGCGAAAATGTTCGGTTTTAAGCATTATCGTCTGATGAGCTTTTCTATTGCTGAAAAGCAGGATGTCAATATCGCAGCTCACTTTCATGTTGTGGAATGATACTTGAACAACGGCGTAGCTCGGCCACTTTTGCCCAGGCCTTGCGCCACCAGATCCGGGTAATCTTCCGCCGTGGCGGACTGATAAATCTGTCGGCACGTCCGGTATTTATCGTACTCTGGGCAGGGCTTTGTTACAGCGTTGTGGTTCGTTTTGGTATGGCATGGCTATGGTTACCGGCCCTGTTCAATCTGTACTTCGCTTTGGGTTTATACCGGCGTTACCGGCTGATTGAAGATACTGCCACTTCACGGCTGAGCAGCAGTGCACAGGGCTATGTCGAGCTGGAAGGCAAGGTCTGGTTGCCGGACGGTGAAACTTACCGTGGTTTGTCTTTTTTGCCGGTGACGGTCTGGTTGCCGGGTTTTATTGAAAAAGAACCGTTTTATATTGCTGATGACTTTGGCCGTTGTCTGTTATATCCACAGCAGGCTGAAGTCGTTACCCAAACGGCTGATAATCATCTGTACTGGCTGCATGCGATTTATCCGGGACAGACACTGTATGCACTGGGGGATATACGCACGCTGGGCGGTGAAAATCTGCCGCTGTGCTATCGCGAGCAGGTCAGTGAACTATTGGCCAGATGGAAAAAGCATCCGGCAGACTTGATTGAACTCTTTGATCAGAATAAAAACGGCAAGCTGGATGCTGAAGAGTGGGAACAGGTGGTGGAATCAGCCCGGCGTGTGGCTAGGGAGGATATACAACAAAAACGCAGCGAACCGGGTACTCATGTGATTGATGATTCACTGGGCGGACGTTTGTTTATGATTACCAATATTCCACCGGCTGAACTGGCTCGGCGCTACCGGATTGCCAGCTGGCTGCATAGTCTGAGCTGGTTTGGGTTGTTGTTAATGCTGGCCTGAGCTGTCGGGCTTGAGTTGGTGATTAATCCCTCAGTTCTGCCAGCATTTCCATCCCCAGCGTCCGGTCAGTCATGGCAATATAAGCCGCATAGCCACGCAGGCGCTGCAAACTTTCACCCTCCGGTAAGGGCTTTCCCTGTTTAAGGTTGTGGATGGCAGCACGCATCTGCCGTTTCAGCTGACGATTGACACGTGGCCCGTCTTTCTCATTAACCACCAGCCCGGTGACTGTTTGCATCGAACCCTGCCGGATCACTTTGGTTTTCTCACGCTTGATCTGGAAACCTTCATCCGCCACGATATTATGCACACTACCCAGCAGTTGCTGGATGGCCGGTTCTTTCCTGCTCCTGGTCGGCAGGCTGAAGGTCAGATCATCCGCATAACGGGTGTAACGCCAGCCCAGTCTGACAGCCAGACCAGTAAGGCGACGATCCAGCTTCAGACACAAAACATTGGTCAGTGCCGGGCTGGTTGGCGCACCTTGTGGCAGGCAGCGATCACCCATAGCGATGTAATAGGTTTGCCCGTCATCCTCAACGATTGTTCTCGGGGCTTCGGTACACAGCAGGGCCAACAGGGTGGCAATCTGTTCACCATAACCCGCTTTGCGGAACACGCCGCGTACCCGTTTCCAGCTCACCGTTGGAAAGAAATCGGCAATATCCATCTTCACCAGTAGGCGGCTGTCGGTATGTTCGGCGGCATTGCTGGCAGTCGAGCGTCCCGGCAGGAAACCGTGTGCAGCCCCGTGTACCAGCAGGCGTTCCAGAATATTATCCAGAATCCAGCGTTGCGCCTGTTTAAGTTGCGGGCGGGGTGCCCAGATGGCACGGTGCCCCCCCGTCCGTTTAGGAATTTCAAAACGAGTGTAATGGGTATGGGTAGCAGCTTCTCGGTGATAACACAGATTGCGTAATTCACTGACGGATAGTTCCAGTGCTTCTGCCAGTTGTCTGGCCTTGTTCATTACCGGAAGGTGATTTTCCAGCAGACGTTTTCCCGCATCCGGCAAGTCCCACTGATCCCCGGACATTTCGTCATGCCAGTAAATACCTTCACCCAGATGTACAATGTGGGTCGCCTTGTAAGCGGTCCAGGCTGCCTTGTTGAGCCTGCGTTTTTCTTCCGCTTCTTTTTTCAGGCTGCGTTTGTAACGTTTGAGTTCAGCCTCTGACATTTTGTCGGTATTTTTGCGCTTGACCTGATAGCCACGTTCCTTTAATTGCTGGCTGATAAACGCGTTGATACCACCTGCCTTCTCAATCTGTTCCCAGCGTTGTTCTTGTGTCTTAGCCATGATGTTCTGTCTGCTTATTGTTAGCCCAAAGTGGTGTCCGTGAAGCCACTGTTTTCGAGTTGTTGAATCTTGCTCAGGTAGGCATGACGCGCCTCTGCCACCGAGTTAAATGCAAATTGTTGCTGACGGGGACGGTTACATTTTTCCCATTCCATGATCAGGCGCTGCTTATTGAGAGTGAGGCGGTACTGTTCTTCCTGCTGTTGTCGGCGACGCGAATAGGAACGGGTCTCCTGTGTCACCTGATTGACCTTGCGCCCATTTTGCTCTGCTGCGTAGGCCAGCCGCAGTGCAATCAGGTGACTACAGGGGCCATGTGCCAGCCCATGTTTCATTACCTGGTGACAACTGCATTCCGCCTTGGCAACGTGACCTTCCTCATTAAGTTTGAGGCGGCTCAGGTAGTTGCGACGATCTTCTTTCACCTGAATCTCAGCACTGATTTCGGTGCCTTCACCGTGAATCAGGCGGGTTTCCAGCTTGCCAATGGCCTGTTGACGTTCAATCAGGTCATAAGCCAGTTTTTCTGCCGGATGGCGGAAGTGGAATGAGGCCATGTCCAGCGGTTCCTGCGTTAATGGGCGGTAACAATAGCGTTCACTGGCAAGGTCAAACATCACCAGTCCTTGCTGGCAAGCCTGTTGTAATGCCGCCACGCAGTCTTTACGTGCCAAATGAGTCGCCTTGCTGATTTGCGCCAGTGTTGCCTGTTGCTCGTCTTGCAGGTGTTTGACCACAGTTTCCAGCGTAGCCAGTGTCTCGGCACGACGCGGCAGCAGCAGATCGAAATTCAGTGCCTGCGACCAGTTGCTGGCAGTAAAGCCGGTAATGGCCAGCGTCAGGCTGACACCGTTGCCTTTCAGCACCCAGTAACTGGGCATTCCATTACCCAGCAAGGAAACCTCAATCGTTTCAGCATAGGGCAGAAAACGCTTCAGCAAGGCCAAACGGCGACGCCCCCACAAGCGGATAATCTGTGCATGTTTGCCCCTGTAAACCTCGGCAGAAGTCGGGATAACGGTATTATTCGGTTCCAGCACCAATAACGGCTTTTTCCCCGGCACCATCTCAAGGCGCAGACCCCGCCGTTTACCTTTTACATCGGCGTGCATGCGTAAATAATGCAGGGTGTTGTACAAGTCAATCGGTTTCAATGTGATACGTGTAGCGGGCAAATGTGCGGAGGACTGTACTTGCAGAAAACCGCGCAGCCAGCTGGTAGGTACGTTGATTGACTTTTCCAGCACCTCCGCATCCGGCAGTGCTGCTGCTGTTTCCGTCTTGAAACTGACGGTATCCTGTCCGACAGAAAATTGTATTTGTCGGGTACTGCGGATTTGTTCAATCCCCTGTGCCAGTGCATTACTGTAGTCGATATTGGTCGTGCCGCACTGCACTTCACCTTCTACTTCAAAACACTGCTGGTCAAAGGTCAGCATCGTGTAGCTGCCCTCATCCTTACTAAAAACTTCAAAACTGATCCGGTCAGGAAAAACACTAATAACCGGATCAAGTATCAGCCAGGCTTGTGGATCGTTTTTCAGCAGCCAGTCGAAATAGGCGCACTGGGCTTTCATTAATCCCTGATTTTCGCTGTGGCGGCGCATGCGCATGAATGCAGTATAAGCTGTGCGGTCTTTTGGCACATAACGGTAATCGCTGCTGACCACGGCAAACAGGGTTGCCATTGCCTCACGGAACAGGATCGGTTGTTTGACTTTGCCCTGAAACCGCACTGCAGTGCGATTCAGGTGTCCGAACAGATGCAGGTGATCCTGATGAAAATCACTGGGTTGCTGGTAGCGCAGTGTCATCGGCAGCACGGGTTGTGCTGTCTGTGTCGGTTCTGTCTGGCTCATGCGGCGGCTCCCGTGGTATGACTGATTTTATATCGGGCACGTTGACTGCGGCGCAAGGCACGGAAAGCAGCCTTGCCGATATCCTCATCAATGTCCTCCTGCCGGTGCAGGGCCTGCAGGTGTTTTTCGGCAGCTTCCGTATGGATACGTCCCAGCCCTTCAATGGCACCGATACGCTGAATTTCATCCACACGATTATCCATCGCAATTTCGGCCAGTTTATCGATCTGCTGTTGCCGGATCAGCACCGGTAAGACACGGGCATGACGGTCGCTGCTGGCGGCGGCGATAATCTCGGGGGCAAGGTCTGCGGCTGCCAATATTTGCGGCTGGTGCAAGAAACTTTCCCAGTCGGTGGCCCCCGTCTCCCCTTGCTGCCGGATCAACTGTTGTGCCAGTTTGCGCAGAGCCAGGTTCGGGCTATCCAGCAACTGACGTGCTGCTTCCAGCAGTTCGCTATCGCTGCATTGTTCAAGCTGTAGCAGGGCCGTCAGAATAACTGGCTGGAAAGGCTGACAGGACTTTTCCCGGCTTTGCAGGTATTCCATTAATAATGGACTGGAAACCTGTTGCACAATAGCGGCCTGGAAGAGTTTACCCAGGGTGTTTTGCTGTATATCCAGACGCTGCTTGCGTTCCCGGTCAGGATCATACTGGTCCTTCAGCCAATCCTGTTGCCAGCGGGCATGATGCGTTGCCAGTGCCTGTTGCAGGGCAGTTTGCACGGCTTGAGCCGGTTCCGGCATCAGCATGGCCAGATGAGCAATAATGCCTACCGTATCGCTGCGTTCTGCAGCCAGTCCTTTGGCAACCGTGGCTGCCTTGTGATCATTGCGCTGTAGTAATGCCTGTTGCAGCTGGCGTAGTACGGTTTCGTCATTCTGTTTTATGCCATCGGTGAGCAGTGCCAGCAAATCTTCAGTCGCGGCATAGCGGGTGACTCGCTCCAGTATTTTTGGATCACCGAAATAACGTATATCAATGTACCCGCGAATCAGTGCCAGATCCGGCGGACTGGCTTCATCCGGTGCAGGCTGCCACAGGAAGCGGGCACTGTCGTAGGCTGCTGCAACCTGTCCGTTATCCCGGTTTTCACGCAGGGTTTTCAGCAGCAGCTCGTGGCTGGATTCGGTATCGTGGTAACGCAGCAGGCGGAGTGCCTGGGTACGTGCATAGCCGGAGCGGGTTTCATCACGGATGAAGTCCATAATACTCTGCCAGGCGGCCAGTGTATTGAACCAGCGCAGACCATTGAGGGCACGTTCGTTCATATCGCTGTAGTCACCGGCCTGTTTCAGTGCCTGTTGCAGCAGCCTGAGAATCTTGTCAGCCTGTTCACTGTTGCCCAGATGTCCGATAGCCTCAATAGCGGCCTCGTGGAGCGCATGTTCTCCGTTTTCTGCCAACTCCAGCAGTTTATCGAGTACTGTCGGATCACCGGATTCGCCCAATGCAATAATAGCGCGTTCGCGTTGCTCAAGGTCGTCCAGATACTCACTGGCGGTCAGCAGGACACTATTGCCCTGGGTATGTCCGCTACGACCCAGTCCTTCAGCAGCAAGGAATTGTATATCCGGGTTCTTGTGTTTGAGTGTGTTTAACAGGGCCTCCACAGAACCCTGACGGCGGCGGGCGCGGATGGCAATGGTTTTCAGCACGTCTTTGAGTAAACTTTCATCCGCTACCGCAGCCGCTGCTGCCAGTGCCTGATCAGCCTGCGGATTAGTGGCCATCCATGCTATACCGGGAAGCAGGCTCTTAAGCCAGGCCAGCCGGTCAGTTGTGGTCAATGTACGGAATAACTTGATCAGCAGTTCATCATAGCGTGGATGCTGTTTATCCATCCAGCTGCGTTCAATACTGACTTCATCGGTATCGACAGCTTCCCTGATCGGCTGGTCATAGCCGCTGATGGTGATAATGGCGTGACTTATCGCCCTGCTGTCTGGTTGCGGTTGTTGCAGACGTTCCAGCAGATTGTCAGCAACGCGGGTATCACGGAATAAACTGATCTGATGATAAACGGCTTTGGCCTCCAGCTTGAGGGTGGTGCGGTTATCCAGGCAGGCCAGCAATACGGCGGCGGCACCCTCTCCGCGCCATTGCTGGAAGGCCTGTAACAACCGGTTTTGCTGTTGGGCATTTTCACTGTTATGCCACAGATTTTGCAGGGTAGTCAGCGTACCGGGATGTTGATGTTGCGCCAGTACGTAGATGGCCTGTTGTGCCACATCACGCTGTGGGCTTTGACTGGCGGCTACCAAGAGTTTTTGCAGCGTCGGATCGGCATAATGTCCTGCCAGTTCGGTGACACAGCGGGTACGAATATGCGGTGTGTAGGATTCCAGTGCAATCGGAGCCAGCTTTACCAGCCCGAAATCCTCATCATCATGCAAGAGCTGATAGGCTTCCTGTGCCAGTGCCGGAGTACCGGTTTTTACCGTATCCTGCAAAAGCTGGCAGGATTGCTTCAGCGGTAAATGTTTTACCAGCAGCTTCAGGCCATTACACGCTATGTCATCATGACGCGAAGTCACTGCCGCCCGCCCCAGCACTTCAGGTGCCAGTTTGAGTTCCAGCAAGTCATTATAGGCTTTATCACGCAGCACAAAATGCGGGTGATTCAACAAGGTCAGCAGACAGCTGATCACACCCTGGCGCTGAGTGGTATCACCTTGCCCAGCCAGACGGCACAATCCGTTGATGGCCTGTTGATGCAGGTTAAGCGTTGCGGACGGGCTTTTCTCCTCAGCCCGTAACAATCCCAGATAAGCACCGAAAGCCGTTTGTTGCCAGCGGCTTTTCCCGTTATTCAGAGGTGCTTTCACACTGACCTGCGCCTCAGCCCGGGCTATGGTGGTGGCATAGCGGCGGGTAAAAGCACGGTAATGTTGCTGCCAGTGTTCACGGGTATCACCCTGATCCAGCCTGTTGAGCAGGAACAACAGGCGGGCGCGTACATGTGCTTCGCCGTAGACCAGCATGGCAGCCATCTGCTTGAGCTCTGACAGCGGAATGTTCCACGGTGACGGGTCATCTGATTTGAGCGCACGGCTGAAACGCTCCTGTAACAGACTCCACACGATATCCGGATCATGATAATCGCTGATTATATCGGCAGCCAGCCGTTGCAACGGCGGATCATTCAGTGCCAGCAACTGTAAGCTCAAGGTCGGTTGTTCGCCATGCAGCAATAATTCATGACTGAGTAAAGCCAGCGTAGCACTCTGTCGGCTACCGCGTATGACAAGTAAATGCTGCAAACTGGCAACAGTCAACGGCTGGCGCATTAAAGCAGCGGCCAGAGTGAGCGGCGTAACAAGATGCTTACGGGTATCGGCATCGGTCAGTGCATCCAGCCCCCGGATGTCACCCAGCAGTGCCAGGGCCAACGCAGCATTAGCTCGTAGTATCGGACGTTCGTGATTTAATAAAGGTACTAATGCTTGATGATGTTGGTGGTCACTGACCCACGGCAATGTCCGGGCTGCGGCTTCAGCCAGTTGTGTTTCATTACCGCTTGCCAGTCTGAACACAGGGTCAAAGGCACGTTTATCTTCCAGGGCTGCCAGACCCTCCAGTGCATACTGAATGTCACGCAACCACTCCTCTTGCTGTGGCTTTTTCTCCGGCTTCTCCCGGCTGATTAACTGCATCAGCGGCTCAAATGCCTGCTCAAGTCCCAACCCGGCACAGGCCACCGTTGCCTGTAGACGGGTGTCCCTGAACGGACTGTGCATTGCAGCTGTCAGTACACGGGTGTCCTCGGCATCAATAATTGCCTGCAACACGGTACAGCGTATCGGCTCTGCCTCATCATCAATCAGCTGAATCAGTAACTGCCAGTCGTCTTTACCCGGTTTGCTGCCACGTAATTCATGCAGGGCCGCAGCACGGACATCCTCAAAGCGGGAGGCGACAGCTTGTTCCAGCACCGCATGACGCTTGAAGCGCTTTTTCTCTTTTAACGCCTGTTGTAAAGCTGCCTGACGAATATCCTGAAAATCGTCTGCAAACAGTTCCGGCAATAACGCTGTCGCCCATGCCTGCTTCAGGTTGGCCAGCGTTTCATTCAGCACTTCCTGATGCACATTCTGATACTGGCTGGCCAGCAGCAGACGCAATGTTGCGGGCAGATCACCTCCCGGCTGGCGATTCAGGCAGGCCTTGAACGTCTCCTGGCGGATACCTGCAAACGGATCGTTGAGTGCCTGCTTGAGCAGGGTCAGCCCGGCTTCCGGCAGGGTCTTGCGTTTGCCCGCTGCATCCAGCAATGTTTTCAGCGCCCGGCGATGAATATCTTCATGTTCCGCAGCAAAACCATAACGCACCTGTTGCCAGGCATCGTTCTCCAGCAGACTGATCGCAATGAATGCGGCATCACGCACGGTTTCATCACCATCATTGAGCAGGATTTCCAGCTGGGGCAATGCATCCGTTTGTTGTAACAGGGCAAAGGCGCGGCAAACACCTACCCGGATCGCGGTATCATCTTCCTGACTCAGCAGCAGCAACAGACCAAACGCCCGTTGATCCTGCAGCACCGCCAGCGCAAATCCGGCCCGGAAACAGAGGTCGGCATGGCGACTGGTCATCCCCTGTAACAGCGGTGTCAGCGAAGCTTCGCCAAGGGCATCATCCTTTGTTTTGTTTAAGGTTTGCCTGAGCTTCTTTAGCAGGCTGCTTCCGGCGGCCGTCAGCGGACAGTCAGTGGCTTTTGCCTTGCTATCCGGTTTGCGCAGGTCAAAGGTTTCCAGTTCCTGTAACTGACGGGCCAGATCGACTTCACGCTGTTTCAGTTCAGCTGCCAACGCTGGCTGCCCGAGAATGGCAATCAGAAAAGCGGTCTGGCGCACCCAGGCATCTTCGTTGTCCTGTGCATTCAACAGGGCACGCTGCACTTCCGGATTCGTCAGCAAATCACGTTGATAGAGGCGGATCAGTGCAGCACGTTGTAATTCCGGCTGCCTGACCTGCAAGGCATACAGTGAAGCTCTGGGGTCGCTTTTGCCGTAAATACCTTCCAGTCAATACAGCGCCAGCAGATACAAACTACGCTGATGGTGCTGTAATGCGCCCAGCAATGCCTGCTCGGCTTGCGGTTGTTTTTTGGCAAGTCTGGCCAAAGCTTCCAGTGCCTGACGGCCAATGTCTACAAAGCCGCTGTCCAGCGCCAGTGTGTAGGGGTAGATACTGCTGCCCTGAATGCGCTTGACCAGCCCTTTATAGGCCGCCAGGCGCACTGTTTCATGCTTTTGATCCTTGAGCCCGGTTTCCAGTAATCTGCTGGCAGCTGGATGTTCTGAGGCAGCGGCCAGCTTAATAATTTGTTGGCGGATCTCCTTTTTATCGTGACTTTGCAGATGTTCGGTGAGAATCCTGAATGCCTTTTGGTCATCGTATTCGGCCAGTTCCTTTAAGGCGGATTCGTTGTAACTGATGTCTTCATGACGTAGCCGGTTATCTGCCCAGATATAACCGTCTTTCAGGGTGACCTGAACCTCATTCGGCTCCTCTCTGGCGTTCAGCGGCACTAAACGCAGGCTATTGTCAGCACCTGCTGCGGCCAGCACCGGTTTGCCATTCAGCTCGACCCTGGCCAGATGTAATACTTTGTGCAGACCCTTGTTAAGGGTTTGTGGCCGTCCACCGCTGAAGGCCCAGGTCTTGATGCTCTTATCGCTGGCACCGGTGAAAAAATGCTGCTCACCGATCAGAATCTGTTGAATCACACCGTCATGGTTACTGCTTTTGCCCTTATCCAGCGCCTGCAACTTACCCTGTGCATGGGTGTTATACAGTTTCTTATCGGCTCCGGCGGAGTAAAAGCGCAACTCATGAGGCTCAAAAGCAATGGCACTCACCCGGCCCTCATGGATGTTTGCCTGCGCAGAAAAATGCAGCTTGTCATCCTGTAGTTGATAGACTGTAATGTCGCCGTTAGCAAAACCAATGGCCAGCCATTGTCCCGATGGGTCGGTGGCCAGAGCGGTTGCCGGTTCATGCAACGGCAGAGTCTGGCAGATTTTGCCACTGTTGCTGCTATGACAGTGCAACAGATTCAACTGTTGTTCCTGTAATAAAGCCAGATAACTACCATCCAGTTTAGACAGATGGCGTACCGGAAAACCACCCATGTCCACACCTTTCAGTGTGCAGAGCCTGCTTTTAGGCTTATCCAGATCATAGGTATACAGTTTGCCATCCTGTCCGGCGATCCAGGCAATATTATCGGTCAGCAGCAGATCATTTCCGCCACAGGGTAACGGTATTTCGTCCAGCTGATAGCTGGTCGTCTGATTCAGGCTGCCCTGAATGCTGAGCTGATACAGTCCGGTAGCCTGTTTTTCCGGGTGAACAGTGGTAAACAGTAGCTGATTTTCATGTGACCGGAGTGCCGTAATATCGCCACGGTAGGGCATTAAAAAAGTATTCATGCAGCGGCTTGACCTAACGATGGATGAGCATGTTGAATGCGGGTGACGGCAACCAGACAGGCGTTCTGTTCCATTCTGCCGCGTGAGCGGGTGAAATTCTGCAATAGTGGCAAAATCAGCTGTGCAAAATCAGCATCTTCCAGTGCCAGATCACGAAAAGTCTCGATCAGGGCTTTTTTGGCAGCACTGGCAGAAAGAGGTTTCAGCCCGGAAGACAGACGCTCATTGCCCAA
>PDWJ01001485.1_pt1 | contig 28891 bp, 30 predicted proteins | sample 1430881 | NCBI WGS metagenome assembly PDWJ01 (sample SAMN01162460, study PRJNA174530) | Oral metagenome, whole genome shotgun sequencing project. | biome: Marine environment; feature: Marine mammal; material: Swab sample of the gingival sulcus; isolation source: swab sample of gingival sulcus...
ACTATAAATTTGTTGAAGAAGGACCACAAGGTATCATTAAAATAGCACTAAAATATCATCCGGAAAGTAAAATTTCCGCCATTAAAAAACTCGAACGTGACAGTCGTCCCGGTTTAAGAAAATATTCCAACACCGAAAATCACACGCCATCCGACAACCGACCTGTGTAGAGATACAAGCACTTTTGCCATAACTATAGTTCATCAAGACGGCTTCCACCATGTCTCCTCGATGAAATTTACCGAGAACCTTTACCGTGCCATCCGTACTCGTTAAAGCATGCACACGCTGAAACTCTTCCACATAGTAACTCTCGTTCAGCGCCTTTCGCAAACCAGCCGGCAAATTGGTCATGTCATCAAACGAAAACACGCCCTTTTTGACCCATTGGATAATTTGTCTTGCTCTGTACGCCGGAACGCCCAGTTCTTCCGCCAGTTCCGTTTCACTGAGATCGAGTAGATTAATCAATCGTCGTCTTCTAATCCTTGATAGTCTTCTATTAACACAGCAAGAATGTCGGCAAGTCCTACAAATTCGCAACCATAAATATACAAGTCACCGTCTTTATCACGACGAATCACCTTCAACACGGCATAAAACCCCGTGTTGTTTCCAAGATCTAATTTGGCATTAAAATAGTAGTCTAAGGGCATTTCTTCGTTACAGGTAAAGCCTACGCCATGCTTTGAAATATCGAAAAACTCAACCTCAATCGTACGAATGTTATTAAGAACACTCTCCTGATTATAAAGCTCATCAATTTCCAAGTGTCCTTTAAAAGGTTTCCTTATACTTCGTCTTTTTTCTCTCATATAATCACCAACTTAAGAATATACTATTTGTTCAAATTTGTAAAGCAAGAGAGTGCATTTGAGAGCAAAAGCGCATTCGTTACCCTGCCGACACCTCCCGGAACAGGTGTAATCATCCGGACATAGTCCTCGAGTGCTTCAAAATCAGCATCTCCGACCATTTTCCCATCGACATTATTCGTTCCCACATCAATGACAATGCTGTGTTTGCCAACCATATTTTTCGTCAAGAAACGCGGTCTGCCAACCGCTACGACGACAATATCCGCTTTTTTCGTAATATCTTCCAAATGCTCGGTCTTGGAATGACAAACGGTCACCGTCGCATGTTCCGAAAGAAGAAGAATAGACAGCGGTTTGCCGACGATATTACTTCTGCCGACAACGGCAACATGTTTTCCAACAAGATTCACGCCGGCATGCTGTAGTACCGTGACGGCTGCTTTTGCAGTGCAGGGAACAATCGCCTGTTTATCCCCCGCAAACATTCTTCCGAGATTCATCGGGTGAAACCCATCCAAATCCTTATTCGGATCAATCGCAAGAATCAGCGCTTCTTCGTCAATCTGTTTCGGAAGCGGCTTGTGAACAATAATCCCATCGACCAGAACATCCTCATTTAACGACTTCACAAGAGATATGGCTTCGTCATTTGACACATCCGCCGGAAGGCGTTTAATCTCACTGTCAAAATTCACCTTAGCAAATGTTTTTTCCATCATTTTCAAGTACGACTCCGATCCGCCGTCGGTTCCAATCACAACAGAAACAATCTTCGGCACGCGGACAGTACCCTGCGCTTTGACACGAACGTCCTCGATAATCTCAGCTGCAATCTTCTTGCAATCTATTTTCATACTTCCTCCTGCAATCAACTTCCTTCCTACGACTACTTGGCTTTCAGCTCCGTCCATATTTTATCATACACTTTCAAAAAATCGGCCGGATCCTCAAACACCTCAGAAGATGTTTTCAACTTATCGTCGAGGCTTTGCCCATAGGTTGCCGGAAAGAGTTTCGGATCGAGGAGTTTCTCCGCTTCGACATTACAAGTAGAATACCCGACAAACTCGGCATTTCGTTTTGCAATCTCGGGACGACATAAAAATTCAACAAACTGCATGGCAAGATCCGGATTGTGAGCTGTCTTAGGCACAACCACACTGTCAAACCAAAGATTTGTTCCCTCCTTCGGTACAACAAACTCGATGCTCGGATTTTCAACCTTGACCGCATTGGCCTCTCCTGACCACACGACGGAAAGTGCAGTTTCTCCACTGATTAGCATATCTTTTACATTATCACCCACATAAGCAAGAACCAACGGCTTCTGTTCAATCAATAGATTCTTTGCTTCTTCCAGCTCTGCTTCATTTCTGGTATTCATCGAATACCCCAAAAGTTTTAACGCAACCATAAGAGAATCGCGTTGCGAATCGATCATCGTAAACTGCTTACTGTAGCGCTCATCCCACAACACCGACCACGAATCGATCTCTTCCTTAACGAGTTCCGTATTGTATGCAATCCCGACGGTTCCCCAAAAATAGGGCACACTGTATGTATTATCCGGATCAAAAGGAAGATTTTTAAATACGGAATCAATCTGTTGATAACTTGGAATCTTACTAAAATCCAGCGGCATCAGCATATCCTCGCGTATCATCTTTTCAATCATGTAGTCGGAAGGAATCAAAATATCATAGTTTGTCCCACCATTTTTTATTTTGGCATACATTTCTTCATTCGTCTGGAACGTTTCGTAGTTCACCTTGCAATCGAACTCCTGTTCAAACTCTTCCAAGACACTCTCATCCATGTACGCTCCCCAGTTGTAGACATTGAGCGTAGACTTTGTTTCTCCACAAGCACTGAACAACAATGTTCCCAACACCAGTATGCCAAGCAGTAACCATCTTCGTTTATTCATATCGTCCCCTTTCCCTATTTCCGGCATTCTTTCTCTTTCTGCCGGCGTTTTCTATCTTCTTCCTACTGCGAATATATCACTTGCCTAGAGTTCCTCAATATCCGTCCGCTTATTAATAACAATAAGCAAGAGCAGTATCGTCACAAACATAATCGCAGACAAGGCGTTTATTTCCGGTTTTATTCCCTTTTTCGCAAAAGAATAAATTGTTATCGACAAATTCTGTACCCCATTTCCTGTGGTAAAAAAACTAATGACAAAATCGTCAATCGACAAGGTAAAAGCGATCAGCGCACCCGTCACGATCCCCGGCTTAATTTCCGGTAGTACAACCTTTCGAAATGCCTGAAACGGTGTCGCCCCTAAATCCATCGCCGCTTCCATAATTTCTTCCGGCATCTGCTTAAACTTTGGCAAAATACTAAGCACGACATACGGTGTCGCAAAGGTAATATGGGCGATAATCATAGTAAGCAGACCAAGTCGCATCCCAACAAAGACAAAGACGATCATTAAAGAAACTCCTGTCACAATATCGGGATTCAGCATCGGCAGACTGTTGATATTTAGAACCATGTTCTGTTGCCATTTTTTCATGTAGTGAATCCCAAACGAGGCAAAGACCCCAAGAATGGTTGACACCACCGCCGTAATCGTCGCGACAAGCAAAGTATAGTAGAGTGAATTCATAATCATACTATTGCTAAAAAGCTCTGAATACCATTTCAAAGTAAAACCTGCCCACTTCGCGGTTGATTTCGAATCATTAAACGAAAAGACAATAAGCACCAAAATCGGCATGTATAGAAATACAAACATCAGTACCGTATAAATATTCGTGAATAATTTATACGATTTACGCGAAGACGTGCCCGCATGAGAAGTCAGTGCTCGATTCTTCTTTACCATGTGCTGACCTCTCTATCGCTGCCCGAGACTTTGTTCATCACCGCCATAGAAAGTAAGATGAACACCATTAACAAGACGGATACCGCCGAGCCGAAACCGTAGTCCAAGGTCATCAAGAATTGTTGTTCAATTAGGTTTCCCACCAGCATGTACTGTCCTCCATACAGGAGTGTCGAGATAACAAAGGTCGACACGGCGGGCATAAACACCATCGCTACACCGGAGAGAACACCCGGAATCGATAGAGGGAACACCACCTTTCGAAACACGGTTCGGCGATTTGCCCCCAAGTCCTCTGCCGCTTCAATCAGCGAATAATCCATTTTCGTGAGGACGGTGTATATTGGAAGCACCATAAAAGGCAAAAAATTATACACCATACCCAGAAGCACGGCTCCTTCGCTGAACAAAAAGGTCTTGGGCTCAAAACCAAGCGAAGTGATAACAAAATTAATAATTCCATTTTTACCGAGTATCGTCATCCATGCATAGGTGCGAAGAAGAAAATTCATCCACATCGGAAGGACAAAGAGCATCACTGCCAGCGTCCTCCGTCTGGGGCTCATTTTCGCAAGTATCATCGCCATCGGATAACCGAGAAGCAGACAAATCGCAGTCGCCTGCAGTGCAATAAGAAACGAACGAGATAAGACGGCGATGTAGACGGGTTCCAATACTCTTGAAAAATTAGCAAACGAAAACGCGCCGTCTACTGTCAACGAATAATAAAAAATAAGCAGCATAGGAATAAGAATAAATAAAAGCAGCCAAAGCAAGTATGGCGCGCGAGACAATCTTTTCATCAATCCTCCCAGTGCATCACGTGAATATCATCCGGTGTCATATTAATGGATAGTGTCTCTCCTTCACGATATACTTCCGTATCATGAACAAGCCAATGTCTATCCCCTTCTGCGATCACCATTTCATAGTGAACCCCTTTAAATACAATCGACTCCACAGTGCCCACCAAATCTCCTTTTTTGACCTCAGGAGAAAGATGAACATCTTCCGGACGAACGACCACATTGACCTTTTCATCCGGTTGAAAACCCTCATCAAGGCATTCCCACTCTCTGCCTGCAAAATATGCAATACGGTCTTTTGGCATACGCCCCTCAAAAATATTGCTCTCACCAATAAACCGCGCGACAAATTTATTTTGCGGTTCATTGTATATGTCAATCGGACTGCCAATCTGCTGAATCGTCCCGTGATTCATGACGATGATTTTATCCGACATGGTAAGCGCTTCCTCTTGGTCGTGAGTAACATAGATAAAGGTAATTCCAAGTTCACGCTGCATATTTTTAAGCTCAATTTGCATTTCCTTGCGGAGTTTTAAATCCAATGCGCCAAGAGGCTCATCGAGAAGAAGAACATCCGGCTCATTGACAAGGGCGCGAGCAATCGCAATCCGTTGTTGTTGTCCGCCGGAAAGAGAGGATACCTGCCTCTTTTCCGTTCCTTCCAAATTTACCAATTCAAGGATATTCCTCACCTTGTCGGCAACTACTTTTTCTGGAACTTTCTTAATTCGAAGACCAAATGCCACATTATCGTAAATATTCATATGAGGAAATAACGCATATTTTTGGAATACCGTATTAATGGGACGTTTATAAGGAGGGGTATCCGTAATATCTTTTCCCTCGAAAAAAATACGCCCAGATGTGGGCGACTCAAAACCAGCGAGCATCCTAAGTGTTGTCGTCTTTCCGCACCCGCTAGGGCCCAGAATCGTTAGAAATTGATTCTTCTTAACCCAAAAATCAATCTCCTTGACGACTTCCTGATGCCCATAAACCTTTGTGAGTTTTTCACCATATACTATTCTATCCAATTTATCTCACACTAATTGTACCATTTTTATCCATTTTTTCACCGACAAAAATGGTTAAAATTTTTTATTAAAACGATTAATTTTTATTCACATAAAGCACATCAAAAATCCAACGATGCCATAAAAAACTGATAATCAAAACGCTAAAAAGAGCGCTCTCGGTAAAATGTACTTGTTTAATGATTTTATCCTGTCCTTCGTCTGATATTCTCGGCTTCCCACACTTCATCGAACAGCTTATTCTCACATTCTTGCTCTAATATTCTTCCTCTGACAGTTTCTCACGCGCTGTGCGCCAATGGAATTTTTCCAAAGAAGCTTATTTTCTTGATTTATTAGATAAAAAATGGTATCATTCAACTGTCTGTATTTACTATAAACACTTAAATACAGGGATTTTATACAACCTTGCGACAAAGGATAGAGGTGCGAATGAGCAATTACAAAATAGTAAAAATCAGCGATGATAATCTTCGAGATTTTATCAATATACCCTACCACATCTACAAAAAAGATGAACCTTGGGTACCTCCTCTCAAACGAGAATACAAAAAATACATCACTGGAAAAGGCAGTGCTATCTACAGTGTCGGGGAAGCACAAAAATTAATGGTTCTAAAAGACAACACACCCTGTGGACGTTGTATCGTGGGAATCAACCAAGAATTAAATGAAGCAAAAAATTTTAAAGAAGCCTATATTTCAGAATTTGAATGTACCAATGACCAAGAGGCTGCCGATGCACTGTTTCAAGCAGCAGAGGACTGGGCAAAAGAACGTGGAATGACTGTCGTAAAAGGCCCACTGGCTCTTCCAGGGGGCGATGATAATCGAGGATTCCTACTGGATAACTTTGAAGATTCCACCTTTGTCATGAACACCTACAATCCACCCTACTACAACGATCTCATTCTCAATGCAGGATACACAAAGTACCTGGACTGCTACGGATTTGTCGGCACGCTGCAAAATGCGAATATCGAACGCTACAAGCGTTTGGTTCCCCTCGCTCAACGACGCTACAAGTTTACGCTGGAACCACTGGATTTAAAAAATGTCGACAAAGAACTTCAAGATATTAAGACCATTATTGAAAAAGCCATGCCGGAAACATGGGAAGATTTTATTCCACCAAAGGAAGAAGAATATGAAAGCATCAAAAACGCTCTTGTTCCCTTGGCAGACCCCGATTTAATCTTTATCGCACGAGATGAACACCGAAATCCGATTGGGTTTAACATTACCATGCCCGACTATAATCAGGCACTAAAACAAATGTACGGAAAAATGACTCCCCTGAGTATGTGGAAATTCTTTTACTACAAAAAGAAAATCAATCAAGCGAGGCTATTCGTCCTATTCGTAGTACCGGAATTTCGAAAGAAAGGCGTTTCTTCCGCTATTTATCTGCGCTCCTACATTGAAGCAGCGAAACGAGGCTATCAAAAAATAGAAGGCTCTACCATTTGGGAATACAATAAACCGATGCTACTCGATATTGAAAAACTGGGTGCAAAACGATATAAAACATGGCGCATATACCGAAAAAAAATATAGTATAATTATGGAACGACTTGATGTATATGTGGCAAAAAACGGTTATACCCGCAGTTATGCTTCGAAACTGATAAAAGCCGGGCGAGTGACGGTGGACAAAGTGGTTCAACGCCGCCCTTCTTTTCTTGTCGAGGACAATAGCCAAGTAGACGTGGAGGACTTTACGCCAACCGCCGTCTCGACAAAAGCGGAACGTATTCCCCTATCTATCCTCTACGAAGATGACGACCTCCTTATTGTGAACAAAAACCGAGGAATGGTTGTCCACCCCTCGAAAGGTCATAGCAATGGCACCTTGGTCAATGCCCTTCTCGGACGATTAGAACAAAGTTCTTCTACCCTTTCTTCTATCGGTGGTGAAATCCGTCCCGGCATTGTCCATCGTTTGGACAAAGATACATCCGGTCTACTTGTTGTCGCGAAAAACGATACGGCACACCTCGCCCTTTCCCAACAGATTGAACAACATAAAGTGACCCGAATATACTACACCTTAGTCGCCGGTCATCTCGACAAAGCGGGGACAATCGAAACCAATATCGGGCGATCCAAGAACAACCGACTAAAAATGACGGTCGTTCCCACACCGAATGGCAAGTATGCCATAACACATTATGAACCGCTAAAAAATTTCAAAAAGTACTGTCTCGTAAAAGTACAACTCGAAACCGGTAGAACACATCAAGTACGTGTTCACATGGCACATATCGGCAGACCTGTCGCAGGAGACACGGTCTATGGTCGAGGCGAAAAAATATTCGGCGGACAGATTTTACACGCAAAAAAAATCGCCTTTCAGCACCCACGTACCGGTAAGTACATGGAATTTGAAAGCGAATTACCGAAGTATTTTCAAAAAGCACTGGATTTTGCCAGTAAGTGACAAACCTACTCAATTTCTTCAAATTCTGCTTCTTCAAATTCTTCCATTTTCTGATGTTTTGTTTTCTTTACCGTTTGTTGAATGTGAAATTTTTTATCCGACTTTCGATGAGAAGGAAAGACATCCATATCATTTTCCACAAAAGACTTTGTCGACAAATAAATGTACCCCCCGAGAAGAAACATACTTGCGCCCAAAATAATCATGCTCGTATTCATCGCCGCACGGGCATTTAGTACACAAAAAACGCCAAAAATCGTCACCACCGAAGCGGAAATCAAAGCATTTCCTTTCCGACGATTGGTAAAAAAATTAATCACCCCTAAAAACATCAGTGTCCATCCGAGATAAAATAACAAAGTAGAAGGTTGCTGCATTATTTTCAGTGACATGAGAAAAAAAACAAAGGAAATGAAAACAAAACGATACTTTTCTACTAACAAAAAAAGGATAAATGACAGGATAGAAGGAATGGCGATAAAAAAAGCAACAGAACCAATCATCATATTTCCAAAAACCGTAGGAAAAATGATAGCTAGAAGTCCCAACGCCATTAACAATCCACCTAACTTTTTCATACTACAAGTGTAACAAAAAAGTGTAAACAAACATGCACCTAGGTGTTAATGATTTTAATAAAAATGATATGTAAAAAAAATAAATAAAAAACAGTAATTTTTCTTAAATGATTATTATTAGAAAACACAAAAAAAGACTTATAAGAAAATTCTAAATAAGTCTTTTTTAATCATTTTAAAACACTACTTTTCTTTTGGTGCAAGAACCTCCGCTTCACCATCAACAACGATTTCACCATCCTGATTTAATATGTAGGTATGTAGTAGCAATCGTCCCTTCGGTCGAACTTCCGCAACTTCCGCAACGGCGGTAATCGTATCACCAATGTAAACCGGTTTCAAAAATTTCGCCTGCTGAGAAAGGTAAATCGTTCCCTCCCCCGGTAGTTTTTGTCCCAAGACAGTCGAAATAAATCCAACAAGCAATATCCCATGAGCGATTCGATGCTTAAACATGGTCTTTCCTGCCGCCACTTCATTCACATGTGCCGGATTCAAATCGCCGGTAATTCCAGCAAATCCGTACACATCACTCTCTGCTATCGTTTTTGAGAAACTAGCTTTTTGCCCCACTTCGTACTTCATAATCACTCCTTTCTTTTTTTATACTTCTTAAGAATATTCTACCAAAAAAACATCGTGTTGACTACAGTTCTCGCTCAGCAAGTTCCGCAAGCGGACTTCGTTCTACTTGTTTAAGCGCAATATGACCTGTCAGCTCGCTGTCTTTTAATTTTTCTAACACATAAACCAACCCGTTGGATTTCGAATCGACCAAGGTATTATCTATTTGGTTATCACTCGGGTCACCCAAGAAGACAAATTTCGATCCAAATCCGGCTCTTGTAAGCATAAGTTTCGCCAAATGCGGGGTGATCTCCTGCGCTTCATCGACGATAACGAGCGCATCGGAGAAGGTCCTACCTCTCATGTAGGTAAAGGTTTTGGTTTCAATCGTTCCGTAATGTCTCTGTTGCTCAATAAATTCGTCCACTGCAAAATCAGGCTTCGTATTATAGACAGTGTGCTTCGTCGATACCTCTTTCTTGCCTGCCTTTTGGTCGATTAGGTTTTCAATCGAATCGTAAAATGATCCCATCCACGGTCTCAATTTTTCATTTTCATCCCCCGGAAGGAACCCGATGTCATTTCCTGCAGAAACAACCGGTCGCACAAAAACAATTTTTCGATACGCTCCCTCTTCAACAACTTTTTGAAGCGCCACCGCTGTCGCCACAATGGTCTTTCCACTACCAGCGCCTCCCGTAATCGTCACAAAATTGACATCGGGATCCATAAGGAGTTCATACGCCATTTCCTGCTCCGGGTTAATCGGTTTCAGTCCCCACGACTCCACATTCGCGTACTGAAGCGGAATAAGCATATCCCCTTTTCGTCGAGCGGTCACTTGATGCCCCTCGTTTTTATTCGACTTAATCTTTACGAATTGATTCCCCGCCAGATCCTTTAATTCTTCCGGAACAGGAGCTCCTCCTTCTTCAATCTTTTTAATCAGCTCAGAAGACAGTTCAATCGTCGTATAGCCTTTGTAGACTTCCTCCATCTCTACCTTGTCATTTTGATAGTCTTGCACGCGAAGACCGACAGCATCCCCCTTAATCTGCATGTAGAGATCCTTACTGACCAAAATCGTCTGAAGATTTTCCCGCTTGCTAATTTCTTCAATATTCTTCGTAATCGCAATAATTTTCGAATCGTTCTTACTAATTTCAATTCCGTCAGGAACATAGCCAAGATCAATTCTACTTAAGTCAATTTGGAGCTTGCCGCCATTTGGCAATTTCACTCCTTTTCGAAGGCTTCCCAACTTCTGTAATTTAGAAAGCTCCCTCGCTGCGGCACGTGCATGATAACCGACAATCCCATCACGCTTTTTCAAATTATCAAGTTCCTCAATACATACAATGGGAATGATAACATTGTTATCCTCAAAATTGTAAAAACAATCGGGATCGTGAATCATAACATTGGTATCCAGTACATAGTTCTTAACCATATTCCCTCCTAAAAATTTGATATAAAAATAGGGACACAGAAAGACTGTGCCCGTTTGATGCTATTCTGGTTTCTCCACCGTATAAATAACTTTTTTGCCATTTAACTGTTCGCTACTACCTGCTAATTCATCTACTCTCTCGAGTTTGTTCGCAAGTACCTCCTGTTCAATGTACTCTCTAAACTGCTCGACAGCCGCAGCAAACTCATCATCCGATGAAAACTTAACGACAATTCGATCCGATACATTGAGATCCAATGCCTTTCGCTCTTGCTGAACCTTGGAGACAATCTCTCGAGCGTACCCCTCATTTAAAAGCTCCTGTGTCATCGTGGTATCGAGCAGAATAAAGTTATTATTTTCCAATCGAACAGTGTACCCTTCTTTCGCCTTAATATCAATTAAAATCTCTTCCTTCGTGTATATTTTGGTTTCACCTGCTACCTCAATCTCAATCGACTTTCCGCTTTCCAATGCCATCGCCGTCGCTCCTTGATCAAGCGCGGACAACGCCTTGCCAAACTCCTTGATATTTTTTCCCAATACAGGACCAAGAACTTTAAAATTCGGCTTTAACGAGAACTCCATGTAGAGCGGCAAATTATCCTCAAAGACAACATCCTTGACATTGAGTTCTTCCATAATAAGCGGTGCCAAGTCGCTGATTAAGGAGCGATGTCTACCGTCGACAACAGCTTTCGCAAGGGGTTGCCGAACTTTTATCTTGACGGATTCTCTCGCCGAACGACCGAGTGATGCCAAATCTTTCACTAAGTCCATTCGCTGTTCAATCACTTCAAGAATGCGATCGTCGTCTTTCACCGGGAATGATGCCAAGTGAACCGATTGTTCTCCTGTCAAATTGACATACATATCATCCGCCATAAACGGTGCAAACGGAGCGGTTAATTTCGCAACGGTGACAAGCGCTTCATACGTCGTCTTGTAGACTGCCGCTTTATCAGCCGTCATCTCGCTACCCCAAAAACGTCTTCTCGAACGACGAATGTACCAGTTCGAAAAGTCTTCCACAACAAAGTATTGTATCGCACGAACACTCGCCATATGGTCGTAGGAATCCATCGCCTCCTGCACTTCGCCAATCAGGCGATGTAACTTGGAAATCAGCCAGTGATCGAGCTCTGAACGCTCCTCATAAGGCGAATTTAGCGAAGAGGCATCGATACCGTCTGTATTGGCATAGAGAGTGAAGAAATTATAGAGATTTTTCAGTGTACCGAAGTACTTCGACCCGATTTCCACCAATATATCCTCATTAAATTTCTTCGGTGTCCACGCCGGATTCGAATAAAGCAAGTACCACCTTGCCCAATCAGCAGAATACTTTTCCATTACCTCAAACGGATCGACCGTATTGCCCACCGACTTCGACATTTTCTTTCCGTTTTTATCGAGAACAAGGTCGTTCACCAAGACATTCTTATACGGCGCTTTCCCGGTCACAAAGACGGAAATTGCCAAAAGCGAGTAGAACCAGCCCCTCGTTTGGTCAATTCCCTCACAGATAAAGTCCGCCGGAAATTGATTCTCAAACACATCGACGTTTTCAAACGGATAGTGTCGCTGTGCAAATGGCATAGAACCCGAGTCGAACCAACAGTCGATCACATCCGGCACACGCTCGGTTTTACCACCACATTTCTCACAGGTCAAATGCACATCGTCGACATACGGACGGTGTAACTCAATATTTTCATCAATTTCTTCAATCGCCTTTTCAACAAGTTCCGCTCTCGAACCGACGGTCATAAAGTGCCCACAAGAACACTTCCAAATATTAAGCGGTGTGCCCCAGTACCTCGATCGAGAAAGTGCCCAGTCATTTAGATTTTCGAGCCAGTTACCAAAACGCTTTTCACCGACAAAGTCCGGATACCAATTCACACCTGCATTTGCCTCGACAAGCTGATCTCGTAATTTCGACATTTCAATAAACCAGCCTTGTTTCGCATAGTACAAAAGCGGTGTCGAACAACGCCAACAATGAGGGTAGTTATGAGCGACTTTCTGTTTTCGATACAACAAGCCGTTCGCCGCTAAGTATTCGATAATCGACGGATCGCTATCCATGGCAAATTGCCCCTTCCACTGGGTCTCAGTAAATTTACCGTCGAGACCAATTGGCTGAAGAACCGGAAGACCATACTTTTTCCCAACATTGTAATCATCTTCACCAAAGGCAGGTGCCATGTGAACAATGCCGGTACCACTATCCGTTGTGACAAAATCTGCAACCGCAACATAAAACGCCTTTTTATCCGCTTGTACTTCGGGAATCAGCTGATGGTACTCAATGCCCTCAAGCTCCTTTCCCTTCATTTCTTCCAAGATCTCGTACTCTCCCTCGATCACCTCGTCCAAAAGCGCTTTTAACAAAATGTGAGTCTCGCCATTATGCGACACTTTGACGTAAACTTCCTCCGGATGCACGGCAAGCGCCACATTGGATGGAAGCGTCCACGGTGTCGTCGTCCAGACGAGAAAACTCTCCTCAGCGTCCTTGCGCTGAAACTTCACATAGACCGTGGTCGTCTTAATTTCCTTATATCCCTGTGCCACCTCATGGGAAGCCAGCCCCGTGCCACATCGTGTACAGTAAGGCATAATCTTATGCCCGTCGTAAATCATCTCTTTCTTGTGAAACTCGTTAAGAATCCACCAAACGGTTTCAATATAGTTATTGTCAAGCGTGATATACGGATTATCCAAATCGATAAGGTACCCCATTTTTTTACTCATTTCACGCCAGAGTGCCTCGTATTCAAAAACCGACTCTTTGCAGAGTTTATTAAAACCGGCAATTCCGTAATCTTCAATATCTTTTTTATTTTGCAAGCCGAGCTGTTTTTCAACGGCAATTTCCACAGGAAGTCCATGCGTATCCCAACCCGCTTTTCTAAGTATGCGATATCCTTGCATGCTCTTGTACCGCAGCATGGAATCCTTTAATGTTCTTGAAATTACATGGTGTATCCCCGGACGACCATTCGCAGTAGGAGGTCCCTCAAAAAAGACGAAATCCTTTCGTCCATCTTGCTTCGCGGTCTCCTCTAAATGACCGTCCTTCTCCCACTGTTCAGCCAGATCCGCCTCTGTCTTTTTTAATTCACTGTACATATTTTCTCCTATTGTAGCAAGTACTACTTACTATACTACAAAATCTTTCTTATTCACTTGCCGCTCCCGGCAAGCGTTTTTACTTACTTGCATCCGGTACTGTCAACATACTTCTCAACTCCTGTCCTCTCTCCCACTCCATTAATAAAGGAAAGAGGCAAAAAAAGAACAAACTTCTCAATCAAAAGAAATCCTGCAGGAAGTATTCGCCAACCTACAGAACAAAACGAAGTAAATTCAAAACAACAGTACGAAGCACTCGCATCAGAATGATGGCAAACACGGGCGAAAAATCTAAAAAACCGGTGTTTAATCCTATTTTTTCCAATCCTTTTTGAACCGGGATAATAATAGGATCGACAAACACCCCCAACAATCTCATAATGGGGTGATTCGGGTCTCGAATAAACCAAGAGAGTATGACCCACGCCAAAAGGATGTACTCGAGTACATCAAATAACCGCACTATCGCGTAAGCTATCATACTATCTGTAATCGTTCGAGTACTTTAAATCACTCGAATCATCAATTTTATCTTCAAATTTCACACGGTCATCCTGTGCGACACCGACTCCTTCCGGTGTCAAGGCAAAAATTACATTATCTCTAATATTCGTCATAGTATATCGAAGCGCATTCACAGCTCCGATTAGAACATAGGTCAGAATAATGCGCTCATCATCACCGAGATAGTAAAGATCGAGCAAGACAGTCTTCTTTGCACGAAGTGCCTCAATTACGTCACTAGAAACGTAAGAAATAATCTCCATGGATAAATCATCTTCAAACTGAAACTGCGGTCGCATCACTTCCATAGCGACATCAACTGATGAAAACGCTGCCATATCATCATTCATAGTTGTCACATTCATTTTTGTTTCCCCCTTGTAATCATCATAAAAATCATCTGAAGATGTATTTTTTCGCATATCTCCATAGAGAGTATCATAGTTTGATGTATTATACTTCTCTGACGATCTCATACTATTTTCTTCATATTCTTCTTCCGACGGATTGCCAAAAACATTTTTCACAAACCCTTTGGCTTTATCTATCATTCCGTTGTCAGCCATTACATTCTCCTCCCAAATATATCCGTTCCGATTCGTACCATGTTCGCCCCTTCTTTTATTGCCAATTCATAATCCCCCGACATTCCCATACTAAGGTACTGCGAGGTGACATTATTATAAGAAAACGAATTCATCGTTTCAAAAATAGTCCGTGCCAACTCAAATTGTTTTCGAAGAACGCGTTCACTTTCCGTATTTTCTGCGATGCACATAATTCCTCGAACCCGAATCTGAGGATATCTCGCTACATAGTCCAAAATTTTCTCGACATCTTCCGGTGCGGCACCCGACTTTTGGGCTTCTCCGCTCACATTTACCTGAAGTAGGACATCAGCATACGATAATCGCTTATTGAGTTCATCGGCGAGTTCCACGCGGTCAAAAGACTGAATTAATGTCCCTTTTTCTTTTAGATACTTCACTTTATTGGTTTGCAAATGCCCGAGAATGGTCCATTGTATGTCTTCTTTAACGATTTCTTCATGGAGTTCTTCATACTTAGAGACAAATTCCTGTACTCTATTTTCCCCCAAAAAACGCATACCGCAAGCAATGGCTTCTCGAATTTCCGCCACCGTCCTCGTCTTTGTCACCGCAACCAACTGAACATCATCTGTTCTTCCAGCCGCTTGTTTCGCGCGGACAATATTTTCCTTAATTTGTTCAATACGCTCTCGTATCATTACTCTCTCACCAAATCACCCGTTTGATACCCACTGCCATCTTTGACAACAACCTGTCCAACTTCGACAGTAGGAACCAAGTCACCACTCGAGTTATAAAATCTGCTATCTTGTATTATAGCATTTTTCTCGCCTTCTTTTAATACTTTTACCGCAATAAATTCCGTTCTTTTTTCAGGGGTCACGCGATATACACCGCGAACACCATCTCGCACGACAATTGCTTCATTGGGCACGATCAACCCCTTGTATCCTCCGAGAACAACCTTGCAATCCTGCCAACGAGTAGTATAGAACGCCGGAAAATCTTCGGTTAATCGGATAATGCAAATCGTAGCATCCGCCTGTTCAAAACTGTCGTACAACGATCCTTGAACACGCACCCCGGCGATATAGACGGTGTAGTTCTCTGCACCGATATACATTGCCGGATCCATGCTATACGGCACTTTTATGGCAATATAGTAGTTGGAATCGTCAATAATTTTATAAATTTTGTCCCCTTTGGCGATAATGGGTTTATTAATGCTCTCCTTTCGCCAATCACTGCCCATTTGCGAAAAATCAAAGGTGTAGATATTGGCAAGACTCGCAGCGGTTTCAAAACCATCGATCACAAAACTGAGCCGCCCTCTCCTCGAAGTGTACATGCTGATTTCATTACTCGCGCTGTAAATTCCTTGCGCAACTTCGTCCGAACTACTGGAATCGCCCACTTTTTCTAATAGTCTTTTCTTTGCTTTATACTCGCGTTTTAACGCAATCGCTTGGTCGTACTTCTCGTAGTGAATATCACTGAGAACTGCATCGCGAAGTTCCGACAACTCAATTTCAAGCGCACGCCGGCTAATACTAAGGGCAACTTCGTCATTTCGAGCAGTTTCTTCAGCGATCACTTCATCGTCAAGAGTAATTTTTAGTACAGAATCGCCTTCCTCAAGAACACTCCCCTCCTCTGCATCATAGGTAGCGGAACCGGAGGCGCTTGAGGAGAAAACTTTCTCATTTCGTATCATAAGTGCGGTAAAATCACCGCTTATATCAAGTTCACCGTAGTCAAGTTTTACAACAGGACTTTCTCCTATCCGGCTTCGCTTAATCAACAAAACAATACCTGCAATCAGGGCAATCAAAAGGAAAAGCGCCAAAAAAATACGAAAATAATTCAGTCCTCCGCGTTTTTTTTTCTTTCTCATACTACTCCTTTTGCCTTAAACAATACGACAGTCAATCTTCATCCACACTTAAACAATACACGTTTAAATACCTGGAAGCCCTATGCTCTAAAAGAATCAACAAGTCAAAAGTTGCTACTCGTTTTCGTGTTTGTACTTTCGATTCATCAGTTCCTTAATCGCTTCGGTCGGAGAATAGTCTTGATAGACGACACGGTAAAGAATTTCCGTAATCGGCATTTCGAACGATGGATGATGTTTTTTAAGATCCTCAAGCATTAGTTTCACAGCACGCACCGTGTAGATCCCCTCCACGACCATTCCGATCTCATCAATGGCTTGTTCTGGTGTGCGACCCCGTCCAATCAGCTCGCCGCACCGAAAATTTCTGGAATGTCTACTCGAACAAGTCACAATCATATCGCCGACTCCCGCCAGCCCTGTGAATGTCATTTTATCCGCGCCCTGAAGCACGCCGAATTTTGCCGTCTCATACAGTCCTCTCGTAATCAGGGCTGCCCGCGCATTGTCGCCGTAGCCAATGCCGCTGATAATGCCCGCCCCCAGCGCAATAACGTTTTTCAGCGCGCCGGCAATCTCGACCCCGCGAAGGTCATCGCTTCGGTACACGCGAAAAAACTCATTGGAAAAGACCCGCTGCACGGTGCGCGCCGCCTCGTCACATTCCGACGCGGCGACAATCGCGGAAGGATGGAAGTCTCCGACTTCCTCCGCGTGAGTCGGCCCGGACAGAGCGACATAGTTCGGCAGGTTGGCGACCCGCGAGAGAGTCGAACCGGACATGATCTCAATCCCCTTGGCGAGGTTTACAAAAATTACGTTCTCCGAAAGATATCGCCGGTAACTATCCAAACTCTCTCGAAAGGATTGCGTCGGAACAGCAGACACTACCATGTCGACATCCCGAAGCGCCGTTTCGATATCAAAAACCAACTGTATCTTAGAATTTATTTTAATATTCGGAAGATATTTTTTATTTTCGCCCTCTCTGCGGAGGGTTTCGACAAACTCCGCATTCCGAGCATACGCCACAACTTTATGCCCATTAAACGCAAGAAGGTTCGAAATCGCCGTTCCCCAGCTTCCCAAAGCGATAACACAAATTTTCATAGCTTTTCCTTTCCTTCGCCCATTCTCCGTTGTTCTCGCAAGAAAAACGGTTTCTTACTTAGAATCATTCCAGCAATCTGCTTTAAACCCATTGTAAGAATGATATATTGCATCGCATCCTTATCCACCCAGACAATGGCTGCATGTCTATTCCCCTCGTGATTTCACCTTCATCACAAGTGGCGTACCATCAAAATCAAAATTCTTCCGCAGACAATTTTCGAGGTATCGAAGGTACGAAAAATGCATTAATTCGCCGTCGTTAACCGAAAACAGGAAGGTCGGCGGACGCACATCGACCTGTGATGCGTAGAAAATTTTAAGGCGCTTTCCCTTATCCGAGGGCACTTGATGCATCGCAATCGCCTCATTGACAACCTCGTTGACCACGCCGGTCGAAATGCGACGACAGGAATTTTCATACACCGTCTTCACCAATTCAGTAATATTTCCCATTCGCTGCCCGGTAAGCGCTGAAACAAAAAGACAAGGCGCATACTGCATAAACAAAAACTCACTTCGCACACGATTGGTAAAATCACCAAAGGTCTTGTTATCCTTCTCAATCAGATCCCATTTATTAATGACAAAAATACTTGCCTTCCCCGCTTCATGAGCCAGACCGGCAACCTTTTTATCCTGCTCGGTAACCCCCTCCGACGCATCGATAACAATTAAACAGACATCGCATCGCTCAACTGCTGTCATCGCTCGAAGCACCGAGTAATGCTCGATATTTTCGTGAATTTTGGACTTTCGTCGAAGACCCGCCGTATCAATTAAAACAAACTCGTCTTCACCCTTCACAAATCGAGTATCGACCGCATCTCTCGTCGTTCCTGCAATATCCGAAACAATGACCCTCTTTTCGCCAATCAGTTTATTGATAATCGACGATTTTCCACTATTCGGCTTTCCAATAAGGGCAATTCGAATCGCCTCATCATCTTCGTATTCCGATTCATCCGGAAAATGTGACACAACCTCATCAAGCAGGTCGCCGAGTCCGAGTCTGTTGACGGAAGAAATCATAAACGGCTCGCCAAAACCTAGCTCATAGTAGTCGTAAAAATGATCGGGACGTTGGTACGTATCCATTTTATTGAGCACCAAAATGACCTCTTTTCCACTTCGCCTCAACATCTGCGCCACATCGCTATCCGATGACGTAAAGGTATCTCTCCCGTCGCAGAGAAAAAGAATAACATCGGCGACACTCATCGCCACCTCTGCCTGGTCTCTCATCTGCGAGAGAATAATATCGGACGTATCCGTTTCAATCCCACCCGTGTCAATGAGCGTAAATTGTTTTGCCGTCCACTCCGCATCTGCATAGATGCGGTCTCTCGTTACACCAGGGGTATCTTCCACAATCGAAATACGAGCCCCCGCGATGTAATTAAAAAGTGTCGATTTACCAACATTCGGTCTGCCGACAATCGCCACTATAGGTTTTCTGTTTCTATTCATATTCATTCCTTAAAAGCGGAGGGAAAATCAAATCCCTAAGGATTTACTTCGATACATTTTTCCCCATCGTCTTTTCTTCCACCAATTTTTTTAGTTCATTGTAAAAGCCATCAACATCGGTAAACTCACGATAGACAGAGGCGAACCGGACATACGCCACATCATCAAGCGCTTTCAATCCTTCCATCACGGCTTCGCCAACAAAGACAGAAGACACTTCCTTTTCCATGCTACTTCGTATCTTTGTTTCGACATCATCGACTATTTTTTCCATCTGTGCCACGCTAATCGGTCGTTTCTCACATGCTCTGACAATTCCCCCAAGAACCTTGGTGCGATCATACTGCTCACGATCCGCATTCTTCTTCACGATAATCATGGGCATCTCTTCGATTTTCTCATAGGTCGTGATACGCTCGCCACAAGCAATACACTCTCGTCTACGCCTTATGACAAAGCCGTCTTCCGTCGGTCTCGAATCCACGACCTTTGAATCCAACGCACCACAAAATCTACATTTCATTATCTAAAATTCCTAGGAATATTAAACTTAAGGTTCGACCTCTTTGTCTCCTCCAGTTTATCCAACGGTTTCTCCGCTGTCTTTAACCCCATGCCGAGAGAGTTTCCAACAGGATTTGTTTCCGAATGAGCTTGATGAATACCGGTCGCGATAATAATAACACTGACTTCATCACCAAAAGAATCATCGACATGCTTCCCGGTTTTAATATTGACATTCGGCGCACAACGCTCGTTAATCAACTCGCTCATCTCGTTGTACTCCATAAAACTCAGTTTGTCCTCAGTAGAGGTTACTTTAAACACGATACCGGTCGCTCCGTCAATCGACGTGTTGGTAAGTGCAGAGTTCAATGCCTGCTTCGTCGCCTCAATCCCTGCATTTTCGTCCGCCGATGAAGAACCGACACACATATGTGCCACCCCTTTATTTTCCATAATCGCTCGAATATCAGCAAAATCCGTATTCATTTCATTTCCATACTCAAGAACCGCTCCCGCAATTCCCAGTATCGCATCTTTCAACGGCTCATCCGCAAGAGCAAATGCTTCTGAAAAAGACAGTTTTTTCGTGGTAAGCTCAATAATTTTATTATTGTCAATAATAATCAATGCGTCCGCATGTTCTTTTAATTGTTCAATTCCATTAATTGCCTTGCTCACTTTCTGCAATCCCTCATGTTTAAACGGTGTTGAGACCACGCCGACAACAAGCGCTCCTGCCTCCTTCGCTAATTTGGCAACAACAGGGGATGCCCCTGTTCCTGTCCCACCGCCCATCCCGGCAGTAATAAACACAAGGTCGCGATCCTTTACCCAATCTTTCAGTTGTGTTTCACTCTCTTCCGCTGCTTTTCGCCCTTTCTCCGGATCACTTCCGGCGCCTTGACCCTTGGTCGTTTCTCCAATCAACACTTGATTTTCAATGGACGAATGAATCAGTGCCTGTTTATCCGTATTGACAATAACATACTCTATTGAATCATAGGTATGGATTTTAGATGACGCATTATCTTTTACAATCCTTCCCACAACATTGTTTCCGGCACCACCAACACCAATCACGGTAATTTTTACAATGTCCTCGTTATCCGTATAATCCATAAATCCTCCATTCACTATCTTTTTCTTAATTTTCTAATGTCTTCTTATTTTCTACTGTCCAATTTGCAACACAAGTCTTTTTTGATGTCATTCCATGTACAAATCCTACAACATAGGAAAATATCTTTGTTCAAGACACACAAAAATACACTGAACGCCTTAATCTTTTAAATTATATCATATTTAAAAATCAACTTCTACTAAAACATCCGACTTTTTTATCATTCCGCATTTACTCCGGTAAAAAACCACATACCCGTTGTTTCAAAGGTGCCAAAATAGAGGAATCCCCCTTCTTTTCGGCAAGGTAGTTCAGCGCAATATGTGCTCCGCTATCCATTCCCTGACAACCGGCAAGAAGTAAGACATCGCCATCTTCTAGTTGATCAATCGCCGAACAAACCGCAGGAACCAGCTTCTGATGCCACTCGACAGCGATACCCTCTCGCTCGACAATCTCAAAAAAGATATCTTTTTCATCATCTTGAAGCATATCTTTTGACGTGACGGTCTCCTCCGATGCTGTAGCAATAATCTCCGTCACGCCCAAGCGCTTTAAATGCCCACACATCACTTCGGCGTTTTCTCCATTGACCGTGGTTCCTCGCGATCCCCTCACCGCATAACAGAGAACCAAACGCCGAAAGTCCATCTGATGCATGGTTTCAAAGGTCACATCAATATTTCCCGGATTGGCGAAATGGTCGTCGTATAGTTTAAACGCCCCTTCATAAATACATTCAAACCGTCGCTCGACCCCATGGTAGGTTTCAAGCCCCTGTTTAATCGCCTCTGCCCGAATCCCTGCCGCATGTGCAATGGTCGCTGCACTAAGCGCATTGACCACATTATGATACCCTGAAACAACAAGTGACACCGGCAGTTCCCTTCGAACCTCGCCGTCAGCGAACACCAAGGTAAACATTCCTCGACCTGTACGGAGGTCGAGCGAACGAATAAAACAAGAAGGAACCGTAGTGTTCACACCTTCGTTTTCTACTTTCGCTGTTTCCGCACCCCGGATACCTTCTCCTTTTGCCGAAAAGGTTCTAACCACAGCCTTCGTTCGGTCTTTGACCTCGTATACCAAGGGATCGTCCTGATTTAAGACGACCATATGCTCCGAATCCATCGACTCAGGAATCGATGCTTTTAATCCGTAGTAGGTCTCAAAATCCCCATGATCGTCGATATGTTCTCTCGAAATATTGTTAAAGGCAAAAATATCATACGAGATGCCATACACCCGTTTCATCGCAATCGAAATGGACGAGACTTCCATAATACAAGCCTTGTAGCCGCTGTCGACCATTTCTCGAAAATAGCGATGCAGGTCCGCGGAATCCGGCGTCGTCAAAATCGACGGCACATTGGATTTTCCCGTCCTCGCATAGACAGTACCGATCACCCCATTGGGAATGCCCGCCGCGCGATAGATGGAATCCAGCAAAAAAGTCGTCGAGGTCTTGCCATTGCTTGCGGTCACGCCAATCATTTGAAGCTCTTTCGCCGGGTGATGGTAAAAGTTCGCCGCCATTAGGGCAATCACCTCTCGGGTATCATCGACATACAAGGTAACTACCCCAGCCTGCTCTATCGCAGAGCGTTCGGCAGCCTCTCGCTTTTGTACCACAACGACCACCGCACCCCTACGAATCGCACTGTCGATATAGTCTTCTCCATTCAAGAGTTTTCCGCGATGCGCGACAAAGACAAAGTCCTGCTCCACTTGTCGCGAATCACAGACAATCCCCGTAATATCTTTTTCTAGCGGGAGGGCGCCGACGACGTCAAACGACACTCCGTCCAGTATATTTTTCAGCGTCATATTTCTTCCTTTCTTGAAAACCGGCAGCCGATTACTCTGATAAAAAAGCACTACCGCATAGTCGTTCGTAGACAATACAGGATACCAAACTCACTTCTCGTACTACACTATGTTTTCGCACCGCCTATCGTTTCTTCGACTTGCGAAGTGATTTTCTTATTGTAAACGCCAAATGAAACAGTGCATTCGTCAGCGGTCGAAGGGTACAGTTAAACTCCCCGACACGCTCGACAAGCCTGCCGCCGAATTGCTTTTTAAAGGTGTATAGACCGGACGCATCATCATGCGCAAACTCAGGGTCTTCTTCCGTAAAGCCACTGACTCCACCGAGGTCAAACTCGGTCGCTCCACATTCTTTCGCACGGTTCATCATCACTTTTTGAAGAAGGTAGCTCGGGTACAACTCCCGCAGTTCATCCGACGACGCACCGTAGAGGTAGTAACTCTTTGTTCCACAAGTCATCATTATGCTGGCGGAGAGATAGATCCGTGTTTTTCCCTCTTCTTTCTTTTGCTGAAAATAACGATTTCTGCTCGAGGTCTTCCTCTCGCGTTCATCGAGTATACTTAGTTCATCCTCATAATTTTTCTTCTTATTCTCATCGCTGGTGGCACTTAATTTTTTTTGAAATTTCGCCCTGTCCTTCGCAATCGTCGCCAGTTCTTGTTCTGCCTTTCGAACGCCTTCGGCGACATCGACTCCTGCCAAAAACAGATGCACTTCGCCGCTATCCGAAAAAGCGCGATATAAATTCTCATAGTAGGCTTTCGAACGAACCGCTATCGCATCCCGTTCCCCGGTCTCCTGCATAATACGCCAAAACTCAGAAAGCCCCGACAGTTCGCTTTCCTCACAGACGACACCGAGTTTCTCCGCAATTTTAATACGACTTCTCGCCGTTGAAGCAAAACGCTTTACTCGTTCCTTCTCCTCGTCTTCCAAACTGACAATGTAGGTGTAACGCGGTTGAGCATCCACCAAACCCTTCGTAAAGCCTGCGTGTCGAAATCCCTTTTTTTCAAAACTTGTAAGCAAACCGGGACAGAACCCTCGCTCCACCGCCGGATCCATTTTCAAGGTGAACGCTCGTTCCTTTTTCGCCATTATTTTCACCGCATCGAGAGCCGCCTCCACATCCGCTTCGTTACCATAGTCACCGATAAATCCTCTCGGCGCATAACAAAGCGTTGCTCCGATAACAGGAAGTTTTCGAAACAAAAGAAGGGAGACAGAGTTTAACACTCCGTCTCGATAAATCGCTAATTTTCTATGGTACCAATCAGGTTTCACTTGAGCCCACTGTACCAGCTGGGTAAACTCACAAGAAGAATGGGATCGAACAAACTCATTCCACTCGCTATCTGAAATTTCTCTCACTTCGTACTGTTCTTTCATAAGTACATTATACATTGTTATGCTGTAAAATCAACGAAAGAAAAGAAAACGAACATTATTTTCCCTTACTTTTCAAAATATCCGATAAGATTTTAATTCCTTTAATCACCCCTACCCTCTGTTCTTCGGTTGCATCATCTAAAAGTTCATCAAATACTACATCGGCAGTTAGATTTCTATCCTTAATTCGATCATAGTATGACTCGGTAAAATAAACACGGACGACGCGTCTGTCAACGATATCCCTTGTTCTCTTTACAATATCCTTTTTTTCCATTTTATCGATAATCCCTGAAACAGTAGAATTCGACAATCCGAGCGTCTTCGCAATGTCACTCATATTTTGTTTCCCGTAAGAAATAAGTGAATGAATAATGAAACTCTGTGAAGCAGTTACTTCTAAATCTGCGTACTCCTCCCTAAGTTCATCAAAAATGAATTCCTTTACTCTATAAAGAGTTGCCAAAACATCGTACTTACTACTGGCAATCACTTCCGCCATACTACTCTCCTCTAAAATATTTTCGCTACTATACTATCACATAAATTCTTCAGAATCTGTTATTTTCAAAACATAAATTGTTAATATTTTCAAAACATAAAAACAAACTAGAACTGATGGGATTTCTAGTTTGTTTTTTGTACATCAAAAAGATACACAATAACATTTAGCAGTTTTCAATAATATAATTAAAACACTCCTCACAGAGAAAACCGCCCTTAAAGATATGAAGTTCATCCGCCTCTTCTAAACACACGCTACAGGTGTTAAGTGCCCGTTGACTAACTTCCGGAACCGAAGTACACAACATTTTTTCCATCTTCTCCTCCTTTTAACATATCACAATAAAAAGGCAAAAACATTAGTCAAACTTCTTCTTCCAGCAACTGCTTCTTCAAAACAAGTTGTACTTATACTTATACTTTACCATAAACTTACTTTACGTTCATATTTTATACCTTTTTGTTGTAATGAAAAAATCCATACACTCACCCCCTACTCTTTTCGACACAGTCCTCACCATATGTTATAATAAATCACATCAAGTATTCAAAATAACAATGTGTATCAAATTAAATAACATAAAAAGGAGTGATTCGTACGAATAATCAAGTAACATACCAAGGATCGGATGACTACATCGTTTCACCGGAACTGATGAATAGCGTCAACATCGCCATTGCACTGAAAAAACCGCTGTTAATCAAGGGCGAGCCGGGCACAGGAAAGACCATGTTGGCGGAAAGTATCGCCAAATCCATGAAGAAAGAACTGGTAATATGGAATATTAAATCAACAACCAAAGCACAGGAAGGTCTCTATATTTACGACACCGTCCAGCGACTGTACGACAGCCAATTTGGAGAAAATGATGTTTCCAGCATCGACCGCTACATTCGTCTGGGCAAACTGGGAGAAGCATTCAGCGCCGACGAACAGGTTGTCCTTCTTATCGACGAAATCGACAAGGCAGATCTCGAATTTCCAAACGATCTACTCTGGGAACTGGATCAAATGAGCTTCTATATTCCAGAGACCAAGAAGACCATTTCAGCAAAAAACCGTCCCATTGTCATTATTACCAGTAATGCGGAAAAAGAACTTCCCGATGCCTTTTTAAGGCGTTGTATTTTTCACTATATTGACTTTCCTGATCCCGACAGCATGGAACAAATCGTGAAAGTACACCACCCGAACACCGAACAAAAACTGCTTGAACAGGCGATGGATGCCTTCTACATGGTGCGGAATATTAAAAACATCCAAAAGAAGCCCAGCACAAGCGAACTAATCGACTGGGTAGAAGCATTGGTTATCGGTGGAATCAGCGTAAAAACACTCACAAAAGAAATCCCGTTTTTAGGTGTTCTGTTAAAGAAAAATGAAGACCTTGACACTATGTTGCGAGAACTAGAACGAAACAAAGAAGGAAAAACTCGCACCTTTGGAAAATTCTCGAGGTAGACGTGTTTACATATTTTTTCTATCATTTGCGGAAAGCCGGTATTCCCGTTTCATTTAACGAATGGAACGCACTGATTGACGCCTTGGAAATGGGACTTGCCGGGTCGAGTCTCACCGGATTTTACAATCTATGCCGAGCGGTACTTGTCAAAAGCGAAACCTACTTCGACCGTTTTGATCTCGCCTTTGTTCAATTTTTTGAAGGTGTAGAAACACCGGAACAAATTTCCGAAGATATTTGGAACTGGTTAGACAAACATTTACCGCCGAAAAACATCACCGAGGAAATGTTACGAGCACACAAACGCCTCAGTCTGGAGGAGCTCGAAAAAATGCTCGAAGAACGACTGAAAGAGCAAGACGAAGAACATCACGGAGGCAATTACTGGGTCGGTACCGGCGGAACATCGCCCTTTGGTCACTCCGGTTTCCACCCCGGCGGCATCCGAATTGGCGGAGAATCCAGAAATCTGTCCGCAGTAAAAGTAGCAGGTAAGCGAAAGTACAAAGAGTACCGAGACGATGAAACACTCGGCACCAGACAATTTCAACTGGCACTGAAAAAACTTCGTCACCTAACCACCCGAACAGACGGCATGAAGACCGAACTTGATTTAGACGAAACCATTAATCAAACCTGTAAAAATGCCGGTCGACTTGAGCTCGTATGGGACAGACCCCGTGAAAACGGCATTAAAGTACTGCTGCTAATGGATGCCGGCGGTTCCATGCACTACTACAATCGACTCTGTAGTCAGCTTTTTACCGCGGTCAATCGCTCCGCTCACTTTAAAGATCTTAAAATGTTCTACTTTCACAACTGTATCTACGACCACCTATACCTCGACCCTTCTTGCTATGAAAACAACGCGATTGATACCGAGTACATCCTGCACACCTACGAGTCCGACTACCGTGTCATCATCGTCGGCGATGCATCCATGGGACCCTATGAACTGATGAGTCCGGGCGGCATTATCTACTGGGGAATGCATAATGACCGACCGGGCATCGAATGGCTGCGACGAATCAAATCCAAATTCGAATACTCCATTTGGTTAAATCCCATTAACAAAGACTACTGGATGAGGTCAAGAGGATATTTCAGCATCCGCAAAATTGCTGATATTTTCCCCATGGACGAACTGACCGTGTCGGGATTGGAGAGAGGGATTGGTCATTTAAAATCCAAACGACAAACCTAGCTTGGATTTTTTTGCCCTAATTTCGTGAATTTCGTTTTGTCACTCGTTCATGAATACTACATTCTATTCTCATCGTGCCAAAACATTATTCACTCATTATCATCCATTATCATCAAAAAAATCCGGCGATTTCTTCAATGGCTTGTATGGAAATATCAAAATCATCTAAACCATATTTTTCTACAAATTTCCCAATAGGCATAACCCAGTAAAATTCTTTAAACATTCCTGTTTCGTTGAGATTTTCTTCTCCTAAAATTTGCATCAATATTTTTACTGATTTATGGTAGGAGTTTGGGAGCAATTGATTTAATTCCTCTTGCGTGAAGTTCTATCCTTTTAGTATAGCCAAGTTTCACACATTTTTCTCGAATATTTTCAATATAAGTTTTACTATCAAAGTCCTCATAAACTAATTTTATCTTTTCTGCTAATAGTTCAGCAAGATTATCTCCAAAATATTTTGTTATACTTTTATCTTCTGACATAGGTTCTCCTTTATTACCCCTAACAATCTAGTGTATAAACAGTAGCGGATTAAAAAACGAAATTTTTAATTTCAGCACTGCACTTAGACAAAACCTATTTTAATTTCCAAATTTTGAAAAAATTAGAAATAAGGTTTGGAAGATTAATTAACACGGACTTCAAAATACGCCTATAACCCGCTATTGCTTATACACATTGTTAGCGGTAGTTATTATTTATTTCGTTTGGTCTATTTTGTTCCAATAAACTATATTTACTAAATATCCCAAAATACAAGTCAGTAGTAAAATCCCGTAACTATAATTGTTAAGTAACATTTTATATTCGCCACCCACACCGCTAAAAAGTCCCGGTACAGACCAAGGGAAATATGTTCCATAACCTACCGCTGCAATTATTTGCGAAAAAACCAATATCAATACAACAAATCCTAATGGTGCAAGATGGCCTTTACCCCAAAGTGCAAAAAATGCAATCGGCACACAAACAGCTATTGTTAAAATAGTTGTAATGAAATATGTGCTTAATGATGACATCAGTAAACTTGTGTTAATCGGTGGAAGCTGTAAAAAAAATCCCAAAACATATGCAATCACCAAGTTTGACAATACAAGCAATAAACACCAAAGCACAAACAATATAAATTTTGCATTCAAAATTTTAGTACGAGAAGTAGATAGTGAAAATAAATCTTTGGCGGTTTTATCGGAATACTCACGCCCGAAAATCCAACTTGCAACAAAACCAAAAACCATAATACCTCCAACACCAACAGCTTGTGTTAATATACCAAGATACGATTCCCAATTAGCTTCAAGATTCATTGCCTTTATTTTAACAGCAAGCGCCCCCACTTTTTCAAATGATTCACTATTTTGAATAATAGGCATAAACACAGCGCCCATAATGGGTGCTATTGAAAATGCAATAAATGTTGCCCAAACAATTTTTGAGTGTTTAAGTTTCATAAATTCAGCTTGTAGGGCATATATTTGTTGTTTCATAATTTACCCCCTTTTTATGGTTCGCAGAAAATACATTTCTAAATCTTCGGTAAACAGGAAGATTTGTTTAGGTGGCAGTCCGTTTTCTGTCAATAGTTTTGATATGAGTTCAGGGTGCTCAACAGCTTTCTGATTTGTAATTTCTATTTCGCCCGATTGAGTTTGTTCTACCGAA
>PDWJ01003108.1_pt1 | contig 28864 bp, 29 predicted proteins | sample 1430881 | NCBI WGS metagenome assembly PDWJ01 (sample SAMN01162460, study PRJNA174530) | Oral metagenome, whole genome shotgun sequencing project. | biome: Marine environment; feature: Marine mammal; material: Swab sample of the gingival sulcus; isolation source: swab sample of gingival sulcus...
AAAATCGAGGAATTTTTACGGAACAGACGGTATAAATTGACCAATGCGCGCAAAGAAATGATCCAAATTTTCAATGAATCTGGGAAACCGCTGACGGTTCAGGAAGTGCATCAGTGCTTGCACCATACTACAGCCGATCTTGCCTCAATCTACCGCTCGGTCAATCTCTTCTGTGAGCTTGGCATTCTCACTAAACTCGATTTTCACGATAAACAGTATCGCTATGAATTGTCCGACGTCTTTGTGCCCCACCACCACCATTTAATTTGCAACCAGTGTGGCGCTATTGATAGTGTATTCGAGCACTGCCTGCCAGAAGGATTTGAAGAGCAGATCCACAAACAGCGCGGTTTTGAAGTTCAATCACACACTCTTGAGTTCTATGGCGTGTGCAGAACATGTGCTGAATCGTCCTCATAATCGACCTCAATCATGAGTTCAACAGAGAAATCTAAACTTTTCCATTGACATAAACGCAAATAATTTGTATTTAAAATGCAATCAATCAGCATTTAATACACATCCTATATTTCACTGAGATTGCCATGGGGACATTTGAAGGGAGTGTATGAGAAGTTGAATGCGGCCATCCTTGTTTATGAGTAATTTTATAAGGGGAAAATAATTATGAAAAAACAACGTTCTATACTTATGCTATTTGTGGTCATGTTTACTGCTATACTCTTCTCGCCGGCAAAGGCATCAGAACCGCTTCGAGTGGCAGTGAGTATTCCGCCTCAGGTCTATTTTGTCGAACAAATCGGGGGCGACCTGGTAGATGTCCTCTGCATGTTGCCGGAAGGGGCTACACCTCATACCTACGAGCCAACAGCCCAACAGATGAAACAGCTTAGCCAAGCCGACCTGTATGTCCGGATTCAAGTGGACTTTGAAAATGCCTGGTGGGAAAAGATGATGTCAGCCAATCCCGATATGCAGGTGGTGGATTCCACTGAAGGCGTTGAGTTCCTTGAAGGGCATGTTCATGAGGAAGCCGGGGGAAAACACGAGCATGAAGATGAGAAGCATCGTGTGGAAGAATCCGACCACCACGAGCATCACGGGCGAAATCCTCACATCTGGCTGTCGCCGCGTGCGGTAAAAATGCAGGTTGAAGACATCTGTCAGGGGCTTGTCTCCGTCGATCCCGAACACAAGGACAGTTATACCACTCATAAAGAGAGCTTCTTGAACACGCTGAATAGTTTGGATGCTGAGATTCAGAATAAACTTGCCCACCTGAAAACCCGCACGTTTATGATCTTCCATCCGGCCTGGTCCTATTTTGCCAGAGATTACGGTTTGGAGGAAATTTCTATCGAAATCGAAGGCAAGGAACCGAGCGCCAAAGAAATGGCAGAGTTGATGAAGATCGCAAAAGAAGGGCAGGTTTCCGTCATTTTTGTCCAGCCCCAAAGCAGCCGTCGCAGCGCAGATACTATCGCGAAACAAATCGGCGCGCGGGTCGAAATGCTCGATCCTTTGGCTGCCAATTGGTTCGAAAATATGCGTCATGTGAGTGATATTTTTGCTGAAACGCTTTCCAGATAGGGTTTTCGAGCGCTATGTGACACAGGCAGAGGCGTCGTTTCCTCGTAAGAGACGACGTCTTTTTGACGTCCGGCCGAAACTATTTCTATATGGATGATCCTTCCTGTGTCGCAGTCATTCCCGGCAATACTGACTGCTCATCTATCGATCTTCCAGAGAAAATGTCATCGACAAATGTGACTCCGTGAAAATGTGACATGATGTGGTACCTTTCTCGATATTCTGACAATAATGTTACAAAAATTATGTTTTCTTCTTGACGAAAATCTCACCTTCCAGATACATATCAATCTCAGGCTTCTTCGAGCCGTGTGGCCGGAAGGAGATCATGCCTGATTCATCAATCTCTTGCAGAACTCGTTTCATCATTCCCCTGATAAGGAGGTGATACCCCGGTAAGGATCTGTCACAATGCTGTCGAGTTCTTTTTACAATAAGACTGTAACCACGTATGATTCATTATCCTAAAAAGGAGAAGATATGAAAAGACATCTTTTTTCGTTAGTAGGTATTGCTGTATTATTGTTTGCGTTTGCACTGACAGCAAGCGCTGAAAACGTTGTCACAATCGGTATTTACCAGGAGCCTGAAACTCTTAATATGCACATAGGTGTGCAGACTGTCGTCTCGATGGTCACAAAACCGGCTATCGAATATCTGATCGATGTGAATGACAAAGGCCAATATTTCCCGGTGCTGGCCAAAGAAGTGCCAACTGTCGAAAATGGCGGTGTGTCGGCTGACGGCCTGACAATCACCTATAAGTTGAGGGAAGACGTGGTTTGGCAAGATGGCGAACCCTTCACATCAGCCGATGTGAAATTCACCTGGGAAGCGATCATGAACGATAAAAACCTGATGAAAAGTCGTACCGGCTACGATCTGATCGAATCGATCGAGACACCAGATGCCCATACGGCTGTCGTGAAATATAAAGAATATTTCGCTCCTTATCTTACCCGCTTTTATGCGATTCTGCCAGAACATATCCTGGGCGATCTGGACGACATCAACGATGCCCCGTACAACAGAATGCCGATCGGGACCGGTCCGTTTATGTTCACCGAATGGAAATCCGGCGACTACATCCTGCTGGAGAAAAACCCGAAATATCGCGATGCCGACAATGTCAAGATCGATAAAGTGTATTTCAAAATCATTCCCAGCCGTGAGGTCGGAATTGCCCAGATTAAAGCTGGCGATATCGACGTTGTATGGGATCTGATTGAAGCGCAGATTCCTCAGATGGATGAAGACCCGAATATTGAGTTATGCCTCGGGAATGCGCTGGTCTCGGAACGCCTCATCCTCAACCATAGTACCTATGAAGCGCCGAACAACGGCAACCCGGATTTCCCGCATCCGATTCTGGCAGATTTGAAAGTCCGTCAAGCCATTCAGTATGCAATCGACAAACAGATCATTGTTGACAAACTCCTCTATGGCAAGGCTAAAGTGACCGCCACCGATATTCCTGATGGTTGGGCGCATAATCCTGATCTCAAAGTAAGTGAATATGACCCGGAAAAAGCGATTGCATTGCTCGAAGAGGCAGGCTGGAAGGTTGGAGCTGACGGCATTCGCGAAAAAGACGGCGTGAAAATGCGCCTGAAAATTACCACCACTACCGGTAACAAGCTGCGCGAGCAGGTCGAACAAGTACTGGTGGCCATGATGAAAAAAGTCAATATCGACCTGTATATCGAAAATGTGCCTTCGTCCGTGCTCTTTGGTTCCTGGGCTAACGACGCCGACCGTAAAAAAGGCCGTTACGATATTTTGATGTATACCACAGGCGGTGGTATCGATCCGCACGAGCACTTCTACGGATACTATCATTCGAAAAATATCCCGACCGAAGAAAACGGCGGAACTGGGTACAACTACACTCGCCATCGCGACGAAGAACTGGATAAATATCTCGATATCGCGGCTTCGGCGCCGAGTATGGAAGAACGGGCCGACGCTTACCGCAAAGCTCAGACACGTCTCGACCAGATCTTACCGCATATCTACCTCTATCGCCGCCTGAATGTGGACGCCATCAGAAGCCGTGTCAAAGGCTGGATCCCGAACGGCTACGGAATTGTAGATGCCGTTTTCACCTGGAATATCGCCGATTGGTACATCGAGGAATAAACTCTCCAGGAGCGCTTGATATACCATTTCACGTAGGGTGGGTCTGCTTTTCGGCCCACCGAAAGAGTATAACCGTGCCAAAAACTGTCAGACGGTGTCGAACTGTCTGACAGTTAAACCTCACATTTATGAAATATACCTATCTTATTCGCCGCTTGTTGTCGGCGATTCCAGTGTTATTGATTATCAGTTTTGTCACCTTTGCCCTGATGCAGGCTTTACCGGGAGGCCCGTTGGCCGCCTATGAAAACAACCCTGAGATCAAAGCCGAGGATATTGCCCGCCTGCGCCACGAACTCGGGCTGGATCGCCCTGTACACGTGCAATATTTTGCCTGGCTCGGTAACTTCCTGCGAGGAGATTGGGGCTATTCTTACGCTACCAAACGTCCCGTATTGACGGAAATCTGGGATCGGCTGCCGAATACGGTTTATCTTACGGGCCTTTCTTTGATTGTGTCGCTGCTCGTGGCGATTCCCGTGGGGATTATTTCCGCCACCAGACAGTACTCCTGGTTCGACCATATCGTGACGATGTTCACCTATATCGGACGGTCAATGCCTGTGTTTTACTCCGGCCTGCTGCTTATTATTATTTTTAGTATCTGGCTGCGTTGGCTTCCGAGCGGGGGAATGCAGACCCTCGGCAAAGAATTTTCATTAATCGATAGCCTACGGCATTTGCTCCTTCCATTAGCCAGTCTGTCGCTGCTCATTGCGGCAAAATATGTCCGGTTCCTGCGAACCAGCATGCTCGAAGTGATTCATCAGGATTATATCCGAACAGCGAGGTCCAAAGGAGTCGGAGAACGCTGGGTGGTCTATAAACACGCGTTCCGAAACGCGGCGATCCCGCTCGTGACGATCGTGGCCGTGGATTTACCTGTGCTCTTTGCCGGAGCCCTGTTTACTGAAACCATCTATTCCTGGCCCGGCATGGGGCGTTTGTTTGTCGATTCGTCCCTTCGTTTCGATTACCCGATCGTCATGGGAATTGTGACCACAATCGCCCTGTTAGTCGTTGTTTCAAATCTATTCGCCGATATCATTTACGCGATTCTCGATCCGAGAATCAGCTACAGTTAATGAAAGTGAGTTAAAGTGAGACGTGAGCGAAAGTGAGCTACAGTTGCAAGGTAGAAGTTGAACAACTCTTCTCCCTTCACTTTAGGCACTTTTAACTTCAGTCATTTATAACTTCCATCACTGTTTTATGAAGTTCTTAAACGCTTATAAAGATCGTTTGTGGTATTTGACGTTACGCCAGTTTTTACGACATAAACCTGCCGTTGCAGGACTGCTTATCATGGTTATCATGGTTATCAGCGTGGCCTTCGCCGATGTCATTATGCCCTTCGATCCTGAAGAACCGGATCTGTTCAATATGGTGGCTAATCCGAGCTGGCCGCATGTCATGGGCACTGACGAATTGGGGCGCGACATGCTCACCAGAACTCTGTACGGCGGTCGTGTATCCCTGATCGTCGGCGTATTCGCCATGTTAATCGCCGTGACGCTGGGCACGCTTGTCGGTGCTTTTGCCGGATACTTCGGTGGGATTATCGATAGCGTACTGATGCGTTTCACAGATTTTACCCTGGCGTTTCCTCGAATTTTCGTCTTGATCTTATTGGCAATTTTGTTAAGACCCGGCATTCCGACTGTTGTACTGGTGATCGGCCTGCTGGCCTGGATGCCGGTGGCGCGTCTAGTGCGAGGCTCTTTTCTGGAAATCCGTAATCGCCAATTCGTTGAAGCCGCCCAGGCAATAGGCGCCGGGACCGGGCGCATCATGTTTCGCCATATTCTTCCCAATGCGCTTGGACCGATTATCGTGGCCGCCAGCCTTGGCGTGGCCGATGCCATTATTTCCGAATCAGGGCTCAGTTTTCTCGGCCTCGGTATTCAGCCCCCCACCGCGACCTGGGGCAATATGCTCAAAAATGCTATCGATCAAATTTTCGATGCTCCCTGGACGGCAATTGTGCCGGGCTTTATGATCTTCCTGACCGTGCTCAGCATCAATTATATCGGTGACGGTCTGCGCGACGCCTTCGATCCGCGAAAAATCGAACAAAAGGCGAGCGATTAGAAGGAAAATATCGATGAGCTATGAAGTATTGTTCCCAGATATTACGTTCAAAAATCTCAAAAAATGCCCAAAGCATGACCAACAACGGATCTTGATGAAGATCGAGCAATGAGTCGAAGATCCGTTGAACTCTCCACATGTCAAACAACTCGTGAATGTCAGCCCTTCCTATCGTTTGAACGTTGGGAATTCTCGTAGACTGTTCGGACATGAGGATACGCTGGAAATTATCGATATTGTTGACATTTTGCGCAGGAGTAACGTCTATAGAAGGAGACGCGAAATGATGTGACTTGACCGCGTCCAAATCATCACAAAGCAGGATCGCCCCAAATTTGCAGTGATCGATTTCGATGAGTATTCCCATATAAAAGAGTTATTGCAACATGAAGAAAAATTACAAGATTCTCTCGATTTTCTTCATCTTCAGAACGTAAAAAACCTCTCAAAACATACCTTTGTGCTTCATGAGGTCAAAGAAGAGCTGTGTGGATAGCTGGGGGAAGTTCTGAATCTCAATTTTCCATAAACAGCCCCAGCTTCCGTCTGCTAAAATAATTTCCTGCCCCAAAAAGCCTTGACAGTTTTGAAAAAAGTATGATTGTTCATTAATGGGTGTCGTATCCACCATTGTTCAAACATCCACAAAATGTTCATCAAAGCGAAACATATTTTTCGTAGAACAAGGGGATTGTTATGAGCGGAACGTTCCCCCGATATGATGACATCGGATCGGGATATTCTTGCTGATTCTCAATTCCTGCCGTTTCATGAGGAGTAACTGTTATGAAAAGCACAGTCTTGCTCGTAGGGTTGTTGGTGCTGCTGGTTTGCTCATTTGCATACGCTGAAGATGTCGTCTTGAAATATTGGATGTGGGATCCCAACATTCAGGACATGGAACAGGCGATCGTTGATAAATTTGAAGAGGCGAATCCTGGAATCAAAGTGGAATTGACCGCTATTGCCAATCCAGACTATTGGACTAAAATGGCGGCAATGGCAGCGTCGAAACAGATGCCGGATGTACTGGCGATGAGCTCCGGATACGTTCAGGAATTCGGACTGCAGGGGTCATTGCTGGATCTCACAGCTTACGCGGAAAGGGATTTCAACAAAGAGGATTATTTCTGGGGGATTATGGACAAATCCTTTGATGTCGAAGGGAAAATTTATGCCATTCCCTTTGCCTGGGTCGGAACGGTGTTGTTTTATAACAAAACTCTTTTCGATGCTGCCGGACAGGCGTATCCGGATTGGGGATGGACCTGGGATGATTTTGTCAGTGCGGCCAAAGCCCTGACCAAAGACAGTGATGGCGACGGAAAAACAGACGTCTGGGGAACGCTTATTTACGGGCGATATGCCACACATGACTCCTGGTTGTTCCAGAATGATGCGGATTACCTGGATCCCACAAAACGAAAATTCATGAAAACCGACAGCCTTGTGGAAACCATTTCCTTTTTGAGCGATCTCGTTCATACGTACAAAGTAGCGCCAAATCCAAAGCAGTACGATCTGGATAGCAGTGGCAAAAAAGCCCGAGTGCTTTTCAGAAACAGTCAAGTGGCTATGCTGACGGAGGGAACATGGCGGATCGATTATTTCCGGAACGCCGATCCGATGGAAGATGAATGGGATATCGCGCCGGTTCCTCGTGGACCAAGTTGGAAAGAGGATACGATGTATGCCTGGGGGGACGGACTGGCCATTCCGGCAACAACAGAACATCCTGAAGAGGCATGGAAATTCATCAAATTCCTGGTCGACGAACGCCCGGCCGATCAGTACTTTGCCGGAAAAGTCCCGTTTTCGACAAAGGAAGCCTTTAGTGAGGCTTGGGATGATTGGACATCCAAACAACAATCTCCGGAACATAAAACAGTTATTCTGAAGTTTGGTAAAAATCCAGACAATAATGTCACAACAAAGTTCTGGAGCCAATGGCGCGGCTACGGCAGTGCCGAAGAATCCGGAATTACAGCTTTGCTGGATAGTTTGTACGATGGAAATATCGATGTTGAGACTTTTTTTGAAAAGTCTGAAAAAGTCACAAACAGAGTGCTCAAAAGAGCCTATCGATAAAAAGGATCTCTCGGCGAAGCGAACAGCTCCGCCGTTTTGTTTCGCCTATGAGATACAAATGGTATGTGCCATGGTTGTTCATCTTCCCCACGATACTCGGGCTCCTGGCATTTCGAATCGTTCCGATATTGACCTCGTTTGTGATGGCTTTTACGGATTGGAGCCCCTTTGGCAGCCCCAATTTCATCGGCCTTGAAAATTTCGAATACTTATTCGAGGCCGAAAGCGAATTCTATGAAATTCTCAAAAACACCATAATCTATTCCGTGCTCTTTGTCCCTGGGGTTATGGCTTCCGCTCTTGGTCTGGCACTGCTGGTTAATCAAAAACTCAAAGGCGCGGTCTTTTTTCGGGTACTTTTTTTTACACCAGTCATCACGTCGACTGTCGCGATCGGGATTGTCTGGCAATGGATCTTCGGGACGGATCTGGGAGCCCTGAATTTTATCTTGCGTAGTGTCTTTCGAATCGAGGATCCGCCATCCTGGATGAATGAAGCTGCGTATGCCCTGCCAATTGTGGCCTTTGTCTACATTTTCAAACGAGTCGGCTATTATATGATTATCTACCTGGCTGGGTTGCAAGATATTCCCGGCAGCTTCAAAGAAGCTTCCTCAATCGACGGGGCAAACCGCTGGCAGATCTTTCGACGGATTACACTACCTCTCTTAACTCCGACCAGTTTTTTTATTTTGATCATCGCAATTATCGATTCTTTTAAGAGCCTGGAAATTATTTATACCATGACGCGCGGCGGGCCTGGCCTGGCATCTACCACATTATCCTATTATATCTACCAAAATGCTTTTCTCGTATTTCAGTTAGGCTATGCCTCGGCCGTCTCGATTATTTTACTTGCAGTGATTGGAATCATTACAGCACTCAATTTTTATTTTAAGGATCGCTGGGTTCAGTATAAGTATTAACCACGCAGGAACACAAAGGTATACAAGGGAAAAGACAAAATTCAGTCGTCCGTTTGCTCCCCTCCTGGGAGGGTGACCGGGTGGGTGAAACATGTTTGTGTTCTTTTGTGCCCTTAGCGGTTAAACGATATATGCATAAAGAATCACCTGGTTTTATGATTGCGATGTACGCACTGCTTGCTTTGATTGGAATTGTGATGGCCTTCCCTTTCTATTGGATGCTCGCGACCTCCTTTAAGAGTCTTGATGCGGTGTATAAGTACCCGCCGGATTTTTTCCCGCAATTAGATTGGGATGTGATTTCGGACAATTATCATGCGGTGCTCTTTAAGTATAATTTCCTGCGCTACACAGGCAATAGTATGATTATCGCTGTCTCATCCTCTCTCGGACAACTACTGACCTGTTCGCTGGCGGGCTTTGCGTTTGCGCGCATGACATTCAAAGGCAAAGAATTCTGGTTCGCCTTGCTCATCGCCACCATGCTGGTTCCGGTGGAAGTGGTCATTATTCCGGAATTTATACTCATGAGTGTCCTGGGGTGGATCGGGACGTACCTTCCGATGATTGTCCCGTCGTTCCTGGCAGGCTCGACCGGCACGTTTCTCTTACGAAGCTTTTTTGAAAATGTGCCGAAAGAGCTTGAAGAGGCGGCGGTTGTTGATGGAGCCGGGCCGTTTTGGATCTATTGGAAAGTCTTTCTGCCTTTAGCGCGGGCTCCCTTGTCAGCCCTTTTTATTATTGCCTTTCTAGCCAATTGGAACGATCTGCTGCGACCCTTGGTGTATCTGAACGAGCAGGAAATGTTCACCCTGCCCCTGGGCCTGATTTCCTTTGTCGGCGAATACAGCGCTCAATGGAATTATCTGCTTGCCGGAGCCGTTGTTTCGATTGTTCCCTTGTTGACCGTCTACTTTATTCTGCAAAAACAATTCATCGAAGGCGTGGCCGGAGTTGGCATCAAAGGATAATAGTCATTGAGGATACCTAAGAGTATGAGCACGTATTTTCCCTTAATCACTGCCCATGCAGGTTGTATGGATATGCCGATGAACAGCCGTGAAAGTGTTCTGGCTGGCATTGAAGCCGGAGCCGATATTGTGGAAGTGGATGTCAATCTGACAAAAGATGACGTTCTTGTCTTATTTCACGATTACCAGATACTCGGCTCGTCGAATCAACAGATCCCTCTCAGCGAGCTGACCTTTGAAGAATTACAACGCGTTGCGGCAAGTCCCTCAGTAGCCTCAAGCCCCTTTTCGAAACAGATTCTTCGTTTAGAAGAAGCCTTAGAGATTGCTCAACATCATCATGTTATGGTGAACCTCGATCTTAAAACTCCGGCGTGTATCAGTTCTATGGCTGAGGCTGTAAGAGAGCGTCAGATGGAGGATCTGGTGATCATCTCCGGTTGCCCGAAAGAGTACGCAGCCTATGTGAAACAGCGCTGTCCTGAATTTCAAGTGCTGTTGAATGCAGATACCGCTCCTTCAGCGTCTGATAGCAGGCAATATGAAGCCTATATCACTCAAACCTGTCAGGAAGCGGTGCTGGCGTCATGTTGCGGAATTAATATCGACTATCGCGACTGCCAGCAAGCATTGTTGACGAGAGCCCGGCTTTGCTGTCTGCCGGTGTTGATTTATACGGTCGATCAGATTCCCGACATGGAACGATTTATCTCTTCAGGAGTACACTCGATCACGACCAATCGAGTCCAAATCCTGGTGTCACTGAAACACTAGTCCTGGCTTCACCCGGCCGAAGCTTTCCTGTAACAAATTCATCGTAGCATGAGATATGTCGATATTTTTTACATGATCCATTTATTCTGATCCTCCTCATTTCAGGGGATTGTCATGGATACTCGAAATAGCGTAAAATCTTCCGACATCTGCAAGATTCAAGCTGTATTTCCCCATAGAAAAGAGGGTTCTAAAGGATTTATCCTCGAGGGGGTGTCAGCTTTTTTTACGAAAAGTATGATGCTTTTGCTCTCTACCGGATGCTATTTCTCATGCTACGAGAAGAATACGATCAACATTATATAGAGATAAGTCATGTATAAACAATTTGTTACATATACCAACTTAATGAAATTCTTCTCATATTCCTCAAGTTGGCATCATGTTTGCTATACTTAAACAGTGACAGAGAAAGCCAAACCTATTGTGAAGTAGGGACGGAAAGCCACGGGTCTTCAAAAATGAAGAGTGCTGGGTTGCCTGTTGTGAGATAATGAGACAATAAGGACTCAGAACAAATAATTTGAAGAAAGCCGGGTTGCCTGGGAAAAGGTCGCCTGGCTTTTTATAGCTCGTGAAACCTCGCGCTTAAGAATCCGGGGAACACATAATAACTGATAGCATTACAGGGAAGGAGAGTGCGCGTATGAAAAAATGTACGATAGTTGCAATGATGTTTGTGTTGATGTTTGGGGTTGCCATCAATGTGTATGCCTTTGGAGTGAATGTTACAATTCCCGATGAGAATTATAATACTTCAAATTCCTGGTACACAGAAGGCCACGAAGATCAGGAAGTCGAGCCTGGCATGGTAGCCAGCCAAAACTGGGATTTGGAAGCGTTCTTTTTTGATGATGCTACAAACGCTTTGACTATGGTCGGAGGATATGACTTCAAAAATGGCGAACAGGGTAACGGCCAGCTTTTCAAATCTGGTGATATTTTTATCGATGTTAATGGTGATGCCCAATATGGCGATATTAATGGGACGAATGGCTATATAACCGATAAAAATACTTACGGCTATGAGTATGTAATAGATTTAGACTTTGAGAACTCCAAATATGAAGTCGTAAAATTAACTGCGGATTCTCTTACAACCACTGCGTATTATTATCAGAATGAGGGGTCAAGTCCCTGGAAATACGCAGGTGGTGGTACTGTTCTCAGCAGTGACAATGCTATCACATACCAAACAGGCCTGACAAATGATGAAACCGGATTGCTCGGCGGCAGTCACAATGCTGTGACTATTAACCTTCAGGCTATTCTTGCTGATTTAGGCAATTCTGGGGCCTATAGCCTCATCTCACACTTTACCATGCAATGCGGTAATGACAATCTGATGGGAAAATTTGATCCCACTCCTCCAGTTCCTGAGCCCTCAACCGTGCTCCTGATTGGCCTTGGCCTGTTTGGTATTGCCGGAATCAGCCGCAAACGCATCAAAAAGTAACGACCATCTTCAAGCAATCTATCGCCCCATTTTCTTCTGAAAATGGGGCTTTTTTCTGTCACTGTCCATAAAGAAGTTTTAAAGAATTTTACAATATCATTCGTTTTTTATCGTTCGTTTTTTTCTTGACAGCCTTTCCTTTGTTCCCCCCTCACTTTTACAAGTATCACGTCAAAACATCACTTCGTGGTATCTTCTTGCTTGAAAAAAATTTTTCAGTAAGATAAGAAAAGCAATTTAACACACGTAACCATCGCCCAAAATATGTGATTTGGAATTCATAGAGTGTAAGGAGGTGATAGTTATGCTGTGAAGAGTACTAATCTTGTTGATGCTTGTGTAAGACTGAATATCACAACGTATTGTTATCAAGAAGCAACACAACATATTCATGTGACAAAGGAGAAAAATCAGATGAAGAAAAGTAGTGCTGTATTACTCGCTGGGCTGAGCGTTCTGGCAATGGCTGCTGTTGATATGGTCCAACCGACTGTTGCGTCCGCTGCCACAAAATTCGCCACAATCGGAACCGGTGGAGTCACAGGCGTATACTATCCGACTGGCGGCGCAATCGGAAAAATCGTGAATAAAAAGCGGAAAGAATATGGCATTCGCGTAACCGTCGAATCAACCGGAGGCTCGGTGTTTAATGTCAATGCCGTGATGGCTGGTGATTTGGAATTTGGGATCGTCCAATCCGACCGCCAGTATCAGGCCATCAAAGGGCTGGCTGAATGGGAAGGTAAACCCCAGGAAAAATTACGCGCGATCTGCTCGATCCATCCGGAATCAATCACCCTGGTTGCGGCTGAAGAAAGCGGCATTACAAGCATCGAGGATCTGAAGGGCAAAGTCGTCAACATCGGAAATTCCGGTTCCGGCCAGTCCCAGAACGCAATCGACGCGTTGACAGCATTCGGCATCGATTATGAAAACGATCTGAAAGTCGAAAGTTTAAAAGCTGCTGAAGCTCCGAAAATGCTGCAAGACGGACGTATCGATGCGTTCTTTTACACTGTCGGCCATCCGAGCGGCGCATTCAAAGAAGTGACCTCAGGCCGCCGCAAAGTAAATTTCGTCCCAATCGAAGGCTCGGAACTTGACGCTCTGCTGGCAGAATATCCGTACTATGTCAAATCAGTGATCGAAATTGCCAACTATCCTCAAGCCGTGAACGATACTGATGTGCCGTCATTTGGTGTGAAAGCAACGCTCGTGACCAGCGCTGATGTGCCGGAAGACGTGGTGTACGCCGTTACAAAAGAGCTTTTCGACAACCTGGAAGAGTTCAAAGAACTGCATCCGGCATACTCCGTATTGACGAAAGAGAATATGTTGGAAGGCCTGAGCGCTCCGATCCATCCAGGTGCGATGAAGTACTATAAAGAAGCCGGTATGATGTAAGAGTCATCCTGCGCGAGAAACCCAGAGAATGTTTTCTCTGGTTTTTTCTGTTTTTTCCCTCAGCTCATGTTATCTCCGTCGTTTCTATTTTCGCGAAAAGACGCAGAGACGCAACGAACTACCTCAAAAGGATTTCTTACTGCCGTGATATCTTTGTGTGATGTTGAACCCTTGAGGCTCTTGAGGCACTCAGAACTCTTCATTCTTTGTGTATTGTGTCCCTTTGTGGTTCATAAAAGATTCCTATGTTACCAACGATTAAGACTATTTTATATCTGACAGATTTGTCGAAAAATTCAGCGTATGTCTTTCGATATGCCGTTCAATTGGCGAAAACATTTCAGGCGAAGATTCTCATCCTGCATGTCATCAAGAATGTCGATCCGGCCATGGAAATTCCGATTATCGTACGCATGGGAGAAGAGGCGTATCGCCATCTTGTTGAGGAACGTGAACAAGAAATTATTATTGGAATTCGGGAACGGTTGAAAGCCTTTATTCAGAAAGAACTTCGGGAAGATCCCGACCAAAGCTGCCTGGTCGAATCGATCCATGTTCATGAGGGAGAACCGGTGGCGGAAATTCTGGAAACTGCGGAACGGTTCGACTGCGACCTTCTGGTGATGGGAGATCATAGTAAGGGGCGATTGGCCCTCACGTTTCTGGGCAGTACGGCCGAAAAAGTGCTCAGAAGCTCGAGGCGACCGGTGATGGTTGTTCCGATCCCTGTAAAGGGTAGCGAAAATGAGAGTACGAGTGCCGTATAGCCCGGTAGGGCGGGGTGACGTCCTAGCCAGATATGAGCGGGGTGGCACTTCGCTAACCACCATACGTCCTCGCTCCAGGCTCTTATTTGGGAACATAAGTAGCGTGAAGTTCCAGCGTTACGGTGCGTGTGAAGGGAGCTTCGCAGACCATGCAGGTTTCAACGCAGAGCGTGGAAACCTGCCCCGAAAAATGTACATACTATTCGTGGTGAGCGTGTCGTCCTCTTTGGAACGTTCAGGGCAACCACTTCACGTTTTTCATCCTCTTTCAACATCGTTAGCCACTTACACTCCATTCCTTTTATGCTTGCATATCGATTTTTACGCAGTAAACCTTTCAAAATTTTACAAAAAAACTTGACAGTATCATAACAAAAGAAAAATTGTTGTTTAAGTATTCATTTAGTTAAATTTGCAAGATACTCATCACATTTAATCAATACATGTCCGTTCAACGATAAGGACTAATGCTGTCATTTGAAGCATTCGTGTCACGCCGACTAACGATGACATCACGTTGCGGAGCAAGATGTCCAGCGTACCATAGGAGGAAGAAATAATGTATCAAACCAAAACCGAACTCTTAGCCGGTATCCAGGAGCGATTCCCACAACTTGGCCGGGGGCAGAAAAAAGTTGCTCAATATGTGCTTACCCATACTGAAGAAGTCGCATTTTTAACGGCAGCTCAATTAGGGAAAAATGTCGGAGTGAGTGAGGCGACGGTCGTTCGTTTCGCATCGCTGCTGGGCTATGATGGTTTCCCGGATCTGCAAACCCATATTCAAAATATGATGCGTCAGGATATTTCAACGATAACTCGCTTGGAAAAACGCGCTGAAGAGCAGGCCGTTCAAAGCTCAAAGTCGATTCTTCAGACAATAGTCGAAGCCGATCAAACCAACCTGAGCTTGTTCTTACAAGACACATCGGAAGAGACATTCACGCAGGCGGTCGATATGATTGTCAACGCCAAAGAAATCTATGTTTGCGGACTTCGGAGTTCCTTTTCACTCGCTCATTTTTTCTGGTTTTCCCTGCGGTTTTTTCTTCCCAAAGTCCATCTCATTACTCCCGGAATCGGCGATTTGCCCGAACAGCTTTTGTTTGCGAACGAGCATGATGTGTTTATTGGAATGAACACCAAACGCTATGCAAAAGCGACTATCGAAATTGCCCAGGCCTTAAAAAAACATCATGTCCCAATTATTGGCATCGTCGATAATATGATGTCGCCGTTAACGCCGCTGACAGATATCCAATTCATTGTCCGCAGCGATGTCAGCTCCTTTATCGAATCGGAAGTCGTGCCGATGAGTTTGATTAACGCGCTTGTCACAGCCGTAGCGTTGAAACATACGTCGAAAACCGTCGAGGAACTTTCGCGATTAGAAAATACCTTTGATGAACTCGGAACCTATGCGATGTAAAACCTGCTGCAGAAGCACTGAGGCGCTGAGAACGGCTTTTTATTCGCTTTTCTCTGCGTCTCTGCCTCTCTCTGCGCGAGAACTGAAAAGAAATAATTTATACGTAATTGAAGCAATTATGAAAGATGTCTTTGCACGTGTAGTACCCCATCCTCATCTCTCTTCCCCTCCTTTGGAGGAGGGCGGGGGAGGTGAACAATTGCAAAAAATTTATTCATATTTACTGAAGTACTTTAGTTACTTTTCACGTCAAATTTTCTCCCTTTGTGTCTGTGTATTTTTGTGTCTTTGCGCAGAAATAGGAGTCGGACCGAATCCGGCGCGTCTGGCAAGCATCGGGGGCGGAGTTCCTGTCTCTGTCCCGGTGCTGTCAGTGAATGTACGCTGCGGGTCACACCTTAAAGCGTTGATTATGGGGGGCTGTGGATATGGAAAGTGCGGGCTGCTCCAGGGATGCGGCAAAAGACATGGCCCTGATTTTGGTCCACCAATTTCCCTTTTCTTCAACCATTTCTTGACGAAAATCCTGTGAAGATCTATGCTCCCTTATTTCCAGCCCGGCAATGAATACATGTATAGACAGAACGAGGAACCTGCTCATGGAATTAACACTCAAAACTCTTACCCCCATCTGGACCGGCGGGATCGACGGAACCTGCGACCGCATTCACGAAACCGGCATCATCGGCAGCCTGCGCTGGTGGTATGAGGCCCTTGTAAGAATAGATCCCGAACTGTTACGAGAATGTGGTATGTGTGAGGTCTGTCAAAATTATGGCACAACAGGGTGGAGACAACGATTCAAACTAGAAATGATAGGAGGTTCCCCCGTATTCCGGCAAAAGACAATCACAATTCCTAGTGGTCGAATTCATCAAAACCGAAGAGGAAAAGATTACGTCGGAGGATGGCGCCTTGGAAGTGGGATAATGGGAGAGATCGCCTGCCGGATCATTCCCCTGAACGATGGTATGAACGATGTTTCTTTTCTACTACCAATCGTCCTCGCTGAAAAATGGGGAGGGCTTGGAGCAAAAACCCAGCAGGGTTATGGGATCTTTTGCCTGGTTGATAAAAAGGGACATTCAGTAAAACTCAATGCCCACATAGAACCTCTTCTGTCAGAGAGCAGCCCCAAACGAATTCTATCAGGGAGCAGCCCCAAACGAAATCTGCCAAATTTACAAGATATGTTCTTTGCAAAATTACAATTCGAAGCTGGGCAGGAGGATTGGTGGAAAAAAGTGAGTCTTATCGATATAGCGCTGGAGAGAACTGTGAAAGATGGTCAAAAAACGATACCTCTGAACGATATATCTGGAGAGTTACGCGCTCTAGCCGAACTTCGAACAGTCCCTGTTGCCCCTGCATTTAAAAATTGGTTACGTTTTGGAGGGAAATATGAGAGGAAAGAAGGCTCTGTCCTACGAACCATCGGAAACAAACCCTGGCTGAGTAAAGAATTATTCGGGTTTGTTGGGAGAAACGATGAGAAACAAGGCAGCCTCATCCATATATCATCAGCCTACTTGAATGGAAATACGTGGGAAATCAGAGTATGGGGCTGGATTCCCGAAACGAAAAAGTATAATCGTGAGGAAGTGCTTCGAGAGTTGTATGATGTGCTGTGCACTCCTTCTCAGTGGCGGCATTTATTAGGCTCTCAGACTTCTAACGCTCGTTTAGCGGTATGGAGAGAATTCAATTCAGTCCGCGATACAGTTCGTCAGATCCGGCATCCGGCTGAATATCTCACCAGCCTTCTTTTTGAGGAATAATCGATGAAATATGAATTCCATGCGCAGTTTCAAGTCAAAAATAAAGAGGATATAAAATCTGTCACCAGACAACAAGAAAGGTTCGCATCCTTTGATGTACCTTCCAGGATAAATCTATTAGCCCAAGGCATAGTGCTGCCGGAAAAATCTTATGCTCAAGTCGGAGACCGGAATACATCAATGGGACTAAAGCAATTAGTGCATAACAGTGATAAGTACGACACACACATCGGTGATATGCGCACGAAATTCATGAGTCCTCTGAAGCTCATCACACCTCATCCTGAACGCGAGCTCCTGCCGGATTTCAGCTTTTATCTCTCCTTTTCCTTTAGGCTGGCAAAGCCCTACATCTCGAAAGATGACGAGTCATTTTATATTATCGACAATCCCTTGAAAAAGGAAAAAGTCTTCAAAGTCCCCTATATTGCTCCCTCGTCCTGGAAAGGTAATTTTCGGGAAGCGCTGCGCTTGGGACAAGGCTTACACGATGGAAGCGATCAGATGCGCCTTTTGTTCGGAAACTCTCGTGAAAGCGACGAGTATCGTGCCGGGCGTTTACACTTTTATCCGACCTATTTCAACGAGATGAGGATGGATGTGATCAATCCGCACGATCGCGCAACCAAGGCTGGGAAACTGCCGATCTATTATGAAATTGCGCCGGCCGGAGCACAAGGCGCCTTTAGCCTGCTCTATGTGCCCTTCGATACGATCGGGCAGGAGAAACAGGAAAGACAAGCCGCAACATTCGAACACCTCGAACTGGTGCAAAAGGGCTTGGAAGCCATGTTTCTGGAATATGGCTTTTCAGCCAAAAAAACCAGTGGATACGGGGTCATTGAGGAGACATTTCCTGAAGTACATCAGACGACGCTATGGGTGAAGAATATTCCGATCTATCGTACAGACAATTCGCAGCAGCAGAGACAGCCGATGTCGAAAATGGCTGAATGGAAGCAAAAACTCTATCAAATGCAAACCCACTCCAGGAAAGAAGATACGACATTTTCTTCATTTCAGGAGATGAAGCAGCTTATCGAACGAATCAAACACGAAGCAGGAGTCAACAGATCATAGAGAGGGAACCGGCATGAGTCATGAATTGAAAAAACTGGCGGAGAAACGCGATGCCATACTGCTGGCTGAAATCGGCGCATGGCTGCACATGTTGTGGAAATATGATTGGCGTTTTATTCAATGGCATTGCGGTTCAGCACCAAAGTATGATTGTGAAAAACTCTTAAATGACCTGCGTTCACAGTCTCCTGGATTATTTTCGTTTCTCGATGCACCCGATCCCCAAACATTGAACTCGTTACACGCCCTGTCATCTGTGATTCCGATTCCTCAGTCTTTTGGATTCAAACATTTCTTGGGATGTCCCCAACAGGCCGACAAGGCAATTCAAAATGAAGATCACTTGAGTGCGTTGCTGAATGATGCTCATGGACGAGGTTCCGGCATCGAAAAAGGTCTTCCTTACAACACACTCACCAATCAAGAATTATCTGACTCTTCCTCATCAGACTCCTATATTTACGCTAATACAGCATTCGGTTTTCAGCAAAAACTGACCTCTTCGTGCTATAAGTCCGACAAATTGAGACGCGCCCTTAACAGGTGGATCGAACATCATCTCATCAACGCTTTTCCCGTTCAGAATGTCGAACGCTGGAAGCGTATTCTCAAGCGATTCCACAAGATTTTGACGCTCTGTTTTCCGGAGGTTCTGGCAGAAACGAGAAAGCCGGCCAACGATGTGACTCTGCACGATCAAACGCAAGCAGCAGTTGCCTTTTTCAAGGCGGCCCTTGCCGAACGAGTTGCGCATGGGGCCTGGAAAGATCTGAAAGATGCCCAGGGGAAGCCCCAATATACATGGCGTGTGCTCGTATGTCGCACAGATACCTTCGATTATTTGTCGAAAGCGATCACCCTTCCCGATCTGTTGGGCCGCAGAGAAAGCATCAAAAGCGCTCACGCTCGCGTTCACACCCTGCTCGAAATAGACTATCCACTGGGGGCGGAAATCTATCGCGATCAATCGACACTCGCCTTCCTCGTTCCCGGTGAAGGGGCTATTCTGGATTGGCGTGACGAGAATGGCAGCGCTCTCAAAAAAAGAATTCAGCAGATATACCGGGAAGAGACGGCCGGGGAAATGACGCTTCAATTGCGGGATGCTTTGCTCGATGATCCGAGCCGCAGCGTCTACACCTTCGGAAATATGCTGAACGCCGCCCCGCCCCATAATATCCCTGACAGTGTGGAAGTCACCGCAAGTTGGCACGGAAAAACTCAGGTGGAAATCTGTACCTGTTGCCGGTTGCGGCCTCAGAGAAGTTCAAAGGGCAGGAATATCTGTGATGTTTGCCTCACAAAGCGCGTTTCCCGTTCGAAAACCTGGTGTGCGTCCGGACTCGATACAACGGTCTGGCTCGATGAAGCCGCCGATAAAAATGGGCGGCTGGTTTTGTTGGCCTGCCAGTTCGATTTGCGATATTGGCTGAATGGGATATTGTGGAATTCTGTTCATTCCATTTTACAGGAACCTTATAAGGACCTTGTCCAGCATTCCCGCCAATCTTTCGGGAAAACTAAAAAAGGAAACTATAAGCCGTTTCAATCGGCTCTTGGAAAACTTATAGGTAAAACGATTGTCAGCAATTACAAGAATCGTTTCGAAGCATTTTTTGATGAAGTTCTTTGGCCCGACTGGAAAGATATAATTCCACAGGCCGACCAGCAAACAAAAGCCGCCATCACAGCCACCCATCTTTTACGCCAGCAGCCGTCCTTCCCGCGCATCCGAAGGGCCTGGGAGACGACGCTGCAGTTCTTTCGAGACATTCAGGACAAGATCGAACAGGGCGGCCTGGTGCCGCGCATCCCAAACCGCTTGATCCTTACAGGAAAATTCAGCACGACGAATATCTGGAAATATTACGCCTATGATACCGTCATTAAAGGCATCGAGACCAGCTTCGTGTGGGACGCTGATAAGGAACGGCTGATTTCAGCAGATAATCTGGAGTATCTGGCAAAACAACTGGGATTTCGTCCTCGGGAAAATGCTTCTCCAGAAGAAGAGGCAGAAGGCCGGTTAAGCTATCTCAGCCGAATGATTGCGGAACAGAGCCGGGACAGAGGGTTGGAATTCTACGAACGGAACAGGCCGTCACAAGCGGAAGAGGAAGGCTCCCGTTTCCGGCTGCGCGATGTCCAAATCGAGGTCGAACGCCATGACTACACACCGACCGTCTCGATTTTGACCGAACCGCAGCTTTTCATGATGCTCGTTCCGGCAACGCATTTTATGGACATCGCCTGCCACATTCAGAACGAATACGAACGGCAATTCTCCAAAGTGCGCAACCGGCTTCCGTTACACCTCAGCCTGATTTCTTTTCCGCGTCGAACGCCCTTATATGCCGCAATGGATGCAGCGCAGCGTATGCTGAAGCGCAAGAGCGGCGAGCAGCAAACCTGGAGGATCGTGAAGAAGCGACGATCCGAGACGTCAGGAGAAACGATGCTCCGTCTCAAACAGACGGATACGGGCGTTGTCATGCCTGACATCACGGTGAAACATGACGACGACTACCATTATCCCTATTTTTTTACAAAAGGCTTCGACGTAGATCATGGATCGAAATATGCGTTTAAAGCTCCGTTACCTCATGCTCCGAATACATTCGAAACGCTGGAACATATCAGCAAACTGCAAGAAGATATGGAAGTGTATTATACGCCATCGACCTTTGATTTTGAATTGCTCGACACGACTGGACGGCGTTTTGAAATCCAGTATGACGACAAGGGACGGCGGGGCAAGGGAACAACCACTCGCCGCCCCTACTTTTTCGAACAAATCGCGGAGTGTCGGAGAATCTGGGAGTTACTGGCCGGCAAACACGGGAAAGGACTGACCACATCGCAGATCAAGGCTCTGAGCATGCTGATCGAAGAACGCCGCAGGTCGTGGAAATGTCAACCGGATGAACCAGTCTTTCAACAATTTGTGGTGGATTCGCTGCGGAATATCGGCGCCGGCTGGTGGAATGCCTTAGAAAAAACAGAGCAGCAACTCGTGCAGCAGGCGGCGCAGTCCGGCATGCTGGCCGATGTGCTGGAAATCTATATGGAAATTCTGAAACAGAAACCTGAGCAGGACACATAAGGAGGCAAGAGCATGGTACAGTATGAAAAGCAAAGCACGCTGCTGATGACCGTCGATCCGGTGCATATCGGGTCCGGCGGCTATCGGCTGGGGCGCGTGGATAATGCCATTATCCGCGAACCGGGAACGAAGCTGCCGAAAATTCCGGGCACAAGCCTCAGCGGAGCCATTCGGCATTATGCAGCCTATCGCCTCGGCAAACCCGAATGCGCCGGACAGGGGCAGCGCACCCAACAGGAAGGGGAACGGAAAAGTTTTCATTGCGGCACATGCCCGGTTTGCTATACCTTTGGTTCGGTCAAAGGCCCCGAACAGGCATTCGCCGGAACCGTTAATATTTTTGATGCCCGAATTCTTTTCTTTCCGGTCTATTCCGTAAAGGGACCGGTATGGGTCACGACCTATGAGCTCTTGAAAGCCTGCCATTTTGACACAGACGACCCCCAGCTTGACGACACGGAAGTCGCCATTTCTGAGCAACTGCGAGGCCCAAGCTTGAATTTGGGATGGATTTTATTAAACGTGAAACAGCAGCAAAACAGAAATTTGGTACTGTCTGTTTCCGGTTGGAAAGATGTGCCTGAAATCAACACGATTCGTAAGCGCATTGTGCTGGTCACAGAAAAATTGTTTAGTTATATCGTCAATTCCAACCTCGAAGTCCGCACTTCGGTGAGCATCGATCCCTTTACAGGCGCGGCGGAATCCGGAGCGTTATTCACCTACGAAGCGATTCCGCGAGCAACTGTTCTCTCCTGCGATATTGTCAAAGACGACTATCGCAATACCTTTGCCCAGGCGAATCCTGGATTGGAAGGCTGGACTTCTCCCCTTGATGTGGTGAACGATGGGCTGAAACTGGCCGAGACTCTTGGGGTCGGCGGTATGGGCACGCGCGGTTTCGGACGAATCAGAAAGATCGCCGGCTTCACGTCTTCGATAGACGAGACATCAGGAGGTGCAGCATGACGACATGGACAAATCTCGACCGAATCGCAGCGTCTTGTTCGCAAGCTATCGTCAATGAGGCAAAAACAATTACCGAGACAAAAAACGATTTGGAAAATGTGATCACGAAAGCCTTGGGCGTGCTTCAGGAAAACGGTGTGTATGCCATGACATTGTTTCTGCTCTCACGCAGTGAAAAAGAACGTCGAGTGACGCGCAATGTAGTTTTAAAACACCTCATCGAACTCCTGTTCCGGTCTGATATTCGTCATGTACTCAAAGCTCAGGCTTCAAAGCCCAACCTTGCAGAGCAAGAGAGTGTGCTGCCCTTTGTGGCCGATGAAATTTGTGACGAACTCGATCGCCTGCTGCTGGTGAAATCGTTGTATGAGCAGGTGTTGATTTATTCCCGTTACGGCGCAAAAGCCATCGTAAAAGATGACAAAAAAGAAGAGGAGTGACAAGATGAACTGGAAAGCCTACCGCCTGACGTTCCGACTACAAAGCCCTCTTCATATCGGTTCTCACAATGTCGGCAATCTGTTGCATACCCGCTATTATGTCCCTGCCAGAACGATCTGGGGCGCATTCGTCGCGCAATTGACCCGGCTGCAAGGCCCCCAATCTCATTCTCAGGTTAAAGACCAGGTGAATCAAGCGGCCAGGTTCAGTTATTGTTACCCGATCTGTGAGCGAGACAAACCGGAAAAGGCGTTGTACCCCTGTTTTAACCCCGATACTCAGCGAATGGTGTTTGGCAAGGAAGGAATGTCGCAAGAGATGTTTGAAGGACATTTTCTGGCCTCGTATGCGTCTACAGCGCTCGATCCTTTTCAGGCAAGTGCCGAAGACGGGTCGCTGCACGAGGTAGAGTGTCTGACGCCCGCCGTTCAACAGGACGGCATGGGCAAACATGTGTCTTTGTGCGGCTATCTTTTCCTCAAAATCGAACAGGAAGAACTGTATCATAACTTCAAACGTGTCCTGGATCGATTACAATTAGGAGGAGAACGAGCGTATGGCTTCGGCAAAGTAAGTGGAACGCTCGAACCGGTTCGGTCGAAGGAACGCTTTTTCGGTCTGTACGAATTTGACCTCTCCGATGCTGCTTGTCCACTGATTCGGTTCGCAGAAGCTTCCGTTCCACCTATTGTTCTGGCCCATACCAGTATCACGGGTATTCCGCAGGCCCTTGGCGACATCGAGCCGGTTGTCGGACGCAAATGGGTTGATTCAAGCCGGAAGTATGGATTGACCAAGGCGAAAATCTGTTGGACACCCGGCTCAGTGCTTTCAGAGACAGACCAGGTCTTCGAAATTCGGGAGCAGGGAATCTGGCACGCGAGGTAATTATGCCGTTCAGCATTCTTCTTCAAGGCTATCCGACGCGCGACATTCCGGTGGCCCACGTGCAGGGGCCGGCGATTCAGGGCATGTTTCTGAATCTGGCGATTGCTCAAACACGGCACGCGCTGCGCGATCAGAATTACGCTGCTGGAAGATCGCTTGTTTTCTACATTCAGCGACTACTTTTTGGCCCGCGTTGAGCCGACCTTCCGGCTGGGCTGCACCGAATTCGCGGTGACGAATGTGCTGGCTGCCGCAGACCGGGAGAACCCCTGGAGCCGTTACACCAGCTATGCCGATCTGATCGAAGGCGCCCGGCCCGACCAGCGCCGCATCATGCTGCAATTTCTGACGCCGGCCAGCTTTCGAACCGGCGACGTCGACCTGCCGCTGCCGCTGCCGCGCCTTGTCTTTCAGCATTATCTGAAGCGTTTTCGGGAGTTTCAGGAATTTGCATTTTTACCCGATTTCTTTGAAACAGTTGAACGCTGCACCAGCATTGCCCGCATGGAGCAGGTGCGCACAGATACGATCAAAACCAAAACTATGCCGCTGGCCGGATTTATCGGCCGCATCACCTTCGACATCAGTAAAAAAGCGCCGCCGGAACTCATTGCCCAATTAAATCTGTTGGCAGATTTCGCGTTTTTCTGCGGCACCGGACGAAAAACCACCGTCGGCATGGGACAAACCGTGCGAATTCAGTAAGAATGGAGCCACGAATCAAACCACAACATGCGTGTGATAGGGTTTTTGATCGCAAGCCCCCGGTTCTTTTTCAAAACGTGTTGCTTCGTGGCTGTGGATCCTCGTGGCAGATGGAAGAACGCTGACTCAGCACTGATGTCTCGCGCCAAGACGCCAAGAAAATCCGTTGTGCCGGTCTTTGCGGCTTTGCGGTTTCGCAGGGAATGTTTTAACAATTATTCAGAATCACTCATGACACCGTCTCAGAAGTCTCGTTTATTTCTTCGCGTACCTTCGCGTGGCTTCGCGGTTCATGACATTTTCGTGTCTGTCGTATATTTTGTGGTGAAAACATGTCGACAATTTACATTACTCAGCAAGGCGCGGTGGTCAGTAAAGTCAGCGAGCGCCTGAAAATTACGCTCAAGAAAGAGATCTTGGCAGACATTCCATTATTGAAAATTTCGCATCTGGCGCTGTTCGGCAATATCACAGTCACGCCGCAGGCTGTCAAAACGCTGCTGAAAAAAGGTATCGACATCTGCTATCTGACGCAGCACGGCGACTATGTGGGGCGGATTCAGCCGGAGATTTCGAAAAATTCGCCGCTGCGGATCGCACAATATCGGGCATTTTTCGATGCTGCGCGCCGCCTGGAGATTGCCAGAGGTTTTGTGAGCGGAAAACTTGCCAATCTGCGCATGACGTTGCGCCGTAAAGGCGGGAACAAGCACAAGGCTTCCCTGAAAAAAGCGATCGAAGGGCTTAAACGCGCTGAAAGAAAAGTGAAAAGCGCCGGCAGCCTGAATGTGCTGCGCGGTTATGAAGGCAAGGGCACAGCCGCCTATTTTTCGGTCTTCGACTCACTGCTGAAATCCGACGAGTTCAGTTTTGAAAAACGGGTACGTCGTCCACCCACCGATCTGGTGAATGCGCTGCTCAGTTTCGGCTATACGCTGTTGATGAATGATCTGCTGACTGCCGTGCATATTGTGGGGTTCGACCCGTATATCGGCTACTTGCACGCTGAGAAATACGGACGCCCCTCGCTGGCCCTGGATCTGATGGAAGAATTCCGCCCGCTGATTGTGGATGCGGTGGTCTTAATCTGTCTTAACAAACGTATTTTGAGCGCTGACAGTTTTCAGCGCACCCGCACCGAGGCGAACGTCTGGCGCTTGACCGACGAAGGCCGGCGCGCCTTTCTGGGGCAATATGAGGCCCGCCGCAAGACGGAATTCACCCATCCGGTTCTGAATCAGAAAATGACCTACCAACAGGCATTCGAAGAACAAACCCGGCTGCTGGCAAAAACACTATCGGGTGAGTGCGAGCGATATCAGCCTTTATTGATGAAATAAAGGCGCAGGCTCCAGCGCCTGGCCCGCACCCCGGAACTCGCAACGTGTCACAATGTATTTTGTTCTCTCATACGACATCAAAAACGACCGCCGCCGCGTAAAAGTTCATGATGTGCTCAAGAACTACGGCGAGCGGGTGCAATACAGCGTGTTCGAATGCGATCTCAGTCGCAAAGAGTTTCATAAACTCCGGGAAGAATTGGCTCCATTCATCGATGTCGAAGAAACCGACAGCCTCAGAATCTACCGTTTATGCAGCGAATGCCGCCGAAAATTCGAGCATATCGGTGGCAGAATCGCCCGCGACAACACAGCGATTATTCTGTGAGTTTTTTTTAAAAGGTTTCTTGACAGCAATCGGCTGGAATGGTAGGGTGAGCCTGTCTGTACCGTTTTGGGAGCTCTCTGGGGCCATTCTTGCAATGCCATGCAGCGGGCTGTAGCGTGCGATTCGCTTTTTTCAGGACGAATCTGGATTCTTTTTGTGAGATCGATGTTGCGTTTGTCTTATTTTTCACAATTAGATTGAAAACGACGACATAGTCGCCGATTTCGGCATTCTTCCTGAAAGACGATCCTCGGAAACCCAGAATCCACTTATTCATAGTCAATATGAGGATTTAGAACATTGAGAATGACACGAAATAATACGATAGTATGGTACAAATTTCGCGATCTGTCAAAAATGCCTCATAAGATGCTGAATTTTAAAAGGATGCGGGGCAGACTGTAGAAACCGGTAGAAACCCCTGAAAGGGCTTAAAATTCAGTCCGCCTTCCCCAAAAAGGGCTTCGGCAACAGCATGTAGAAACCGGTAGAAACCCCTGAAAGGGCTTAAAATTGATAAACCGCGGAGAGGAGCCATTATGAGCAATTGACAAGTAGAAACCGGTAGAAACCCCTGAAAGGGCTTAAAATTTTATTTTTTCTGGCTTCTTCATTTTGACGTGGATCCGTAGAAACCGGTAGAAACCCCTGAAAGGGCTTAAAATACTGCTAGTTTCTCCCCCTTAAACCACTTAGATTCTCTGTAGAAACCGGTAGAAACCCCTGAAAGGGCTTAAAATTGATACTCCATCTCCCCGTCCATCGAGTACATCTTGCCGTAGAAACCGGTAGAAACCCCTGAAAGGGCTTAAAATTCATAATTACCCCCTCCTTCTTATTTTTTCCTTGATATGTAGAAACCGGTAGAAACCCCTGAAAGGGCTTAAAATATAGTCTTGATCTCCCTCAATAGGACAGCCTTTCGGCTGTAGAAACCGGTAGAAACCCCTGAAAGGGCTTAAAATTTGCTCCCTACATTGACGTATGTTAATATGTGTGCGTAGAAACCGGTAGAAACCCCTGAAAGGGCTTAAAACGATAACCGGGTGGCCCTTTTTATCGTCTCTGATCCGGTAGAAACCGGTAGAAACCCCTGAAAGGGCTTAAAACAGAGGCAGTTCCTTCCTGGTTCGTTCGGCCTTTTGGCGTAGAAACCGGTAGAAACCCCTGAAAGGGCTTAAAACGTCATAGTACCCATCCCGAGTCAGATAGAAATAATTGCGTAGAAACCGGTAGAAACCCCTGAAAGGGCTTAAAACATACAGTAATGCGGATTGACGGCACTGAGACCTTGGTAGTAGAAACCGGTAGAAACCCCTGAAAGGGCTTAAAACTCAGGTTGCAACACCTGAATCGCAAGGGAGGGGGCTCCGTAGAAACCGGTAGAAACCCCTGAAAGGGCTTAAAACGTTGTATACGAAGAAGGAAATATCTAATTCCTCTTCTTGTAGAAACCGGTAGAAACCCCTGAAAGGGCTTAAAACGAATATTAAACTTAACGTTTCTGTCGCCAAGTAAGCCAGTAGAAACCGGTAGAAACCCCTGAAAGGGCTTAAAACGATGATCTTATTAGCTGTCGCATAAATAATCTCAGGTAGAAACCGGTAGAAACCCCTGAAAGGGCTTAAAACGCATGGCCCTCAAATGCCTCCAAATAAATCACTTTCGTAGAAACCGGTAGAAACCCCTGAAAGGGCTTAAAACCGGAGTAGTCTTTTCCGTTTGGGAAAGCAAGTTTTACTGTAGAAACCGGTAGAAACCCCTGAAAGGGCTTAAAACAGCATTAAATCAATTTCAGGATTGGCTAATAAGGATTGTAGAAACCGGTAGAAACCCCTGAAAGGGCTTAAAACATATGAAAGGTCATTATTATCGATTTCATAGGAGTAAGTAGAAACCGGTAGAAACCCCTGAAAGGGCTTAAAACAACTTAGGCATAATCCCTTCCTCGATTTCAAGGAATTGGTAGAAACCGGTAGAAACCCCTGAAAGGGCTTAAAACTCTCGATAGCATCCTGAATGATGCTTGCAGCGGTTCGTAGAAACCGGTAGAAACCCCTGAAAGGGCTTAAAGCGTTGCCATCGAGAGAACCGGGACGACACACTGACGTAGAAACCGGTAGAAACCCCTGAAAGGGCTTAAAGAAACCTCCTCTAAAAAGATTTCTTCCCCAAGATAACGTAGAAACCGGTAGAAACCCCTGAAAGGGCTTAAAGTTTTCTGATTGCCATTCCGTGTACCATAGGTCAAACGTAGAAACCGGTAGAAACCCCTGAAAGGGCTTAAAGGACGATTGCCCGCTACCTGCAACAGGATCAGATTACGTAGAAACCGGTAGAAACCCCTGAAAGGGCTTAAAGGAGAAAGCGTCCAAAAATTTCTTGGGTGATTTTTGTAGAAACCGGTAGAAACCCCTGAAAGGGCTTAAAGACGGCGGATCGCGGAACAGGATCGCGCGGTGCAGTCGTAGAAACCGGTAGAAACCCCTGAAAGGGCTTAAAGCGTTTCCTCTCACGTTTCCTTGATCATCATTATTATGTAGAAACCGGTAGAAACCCCTGAAAGGGCTTAAAGCAACGCCTCACGAGCAAACACGGCAAACTGCCCATGTGTAGAAACCGGTAGAAACCCCTGA
>PDWJ01001517.1_pt1 | contig 28857 bp, 21 predicted proteins | sample 1430881 | NCBI WGS metagenome assembly PDWJ01 (sample SAMN01162460, study PRJNA174530) | Oral metagenome, whole genome shotgun sequencing project. | biome: Marine environment; feature: Marine mammal; material: Swab sample of the gingival sulcus; isolation source: swab sample of gingival sulcus...
AAGCCAGAACAGAGGAATCGTAAAGGCGAGATTCCCGAGGGGCTGCCGGGGTCCGAGAGCGTGGCATGCAATGAGAGAAGTATCAGGAACCTGGGAGGCTCTTTTACCTCCTCCAGGTAGAGGTAAGATGTATCAACAAAAGGAAGAGCATCTGAAGGGTAAAAGGGAGTCAGATCATTTTATAGTACTCTGAGACGGTAGGGCCGATCACCTGGGGAAGGGAATGACGGTATTATGTAGCCCGCAAAGGAAACATATGCAGATAAGAAAGGCTGATAAACATATGCAAACCTCACTGCGGTGAATAGCAAGGAAAGCTGGAATGCTTTTGTACGAAGCGAATAATACTGAGGAGCCCTGTGCGAGAAAACCGCACGCTGGGATCTGTGAGGGGACGGTCGGGTAACTAGCCGCTCTACCTCGATGCCAAGACGATTATGGAAAACATCGATGAACTTGTTGAGTTGGATCGGCTGAATATGGCGCCGGTTATTGAGCAAGCGGGTGGGAAGTTTAATTCTGAAGTACGCCGAAGGAATTTACTCTTGGAAATGGAGAAAGGGGCTGTCTTCTTCTCGATTCAGCGATCAGGGAAGACCATTGCCTATTTTCAGTATATGCCCGAGCCCAATGACAGTACCAACGAGGTATCCCTTCGCTTGCATCGTAAGCTTGGTTTTATGAAGATTGAAGAAGAAGCAGACCGTGTGCTCTTCGTGACAGATGGCAAAACTCTCTGTGAGCGGCTTGCTCGTTTCAATCTGAATTCGTGAAAAAAAATTTGCAACTGCTTACAGCCAACACCCTGGAAGAATTTTTCCGCCACTCACCCCGGTGAACTATTACGAGGTTTTTTGTAATAATTTCAACACTTGGTCAACACACCCATCGAGGTCGTCTCGAACTTCTCTATACCAGAATCGACAGACCTTCCATCCTACAGAAGTTACTTGGATATCTCTATAAATATCATCTTGCTTTCTTTCTCCATATTTATTGAGATGATAAGCCTCCCCGTCTACCTCAATATCAATTTTCTCTTCAACAAGAGCCATATCTAAATAGCGTCCAACTAGTGGATACTGCTGTGTAGGGGATAGTCCAGCCTTACAAAGTGCATTATATAGCAATTCCTCTCCAGGGGACTGGGAAAGAGTTTTCTGAGAACGTTGATCTACATCTTTCGTTAAATTGATCAAGGCGGTTGCGTTGATTTCCAATGCTTTTGTTCTAATTCGTTCTTTATCCCCAACAACAATAAGGCAGGCCCTGGCTCTACTAACTGCCACGTTATAAATGTAGCGGTTCTCATCGGCAAAAGCATACCAGTTTTGTCCATTGGTCAACTTACTGGTAATTCCAAGAACAAGAAAAATTACATCTCTTTCCCCACCTTGAAATCCATTTGCAGTGTTGACGTCCTTTTCCACATCCAGTAACGAACGAAAACTATGTAATTCTTTCTTCAACCGATTTGCAACTTGCCTGAAAGGAGAAATAACACCAATTTCTCCTGTATATCGGTTCTTTTTTAAGTCACAAAGTAACTCCTTTACTACAGAAATCTCTTCATCAAGAGAATTATGTACATCTCTCCAGACTAGTGCGCGTTTAAATCCCATGTTTTCAGGAAATTTCAGATGTTCCTTGTTGGTACGAACTTTCAACTTTCCTGTGTAATATTCTTCATTAAAATAAGCGGCAATATCTTCATGACAGCGAAAATGCTCCCGCAACATAAGGGGTGGGACGTTAACAAGGTCAAAGGCATTATGATCAAGATAATCAAACCGTTCGTCTGCCTGTTCGATGAGGTGATGTTTGGTATACCGCAGGTATGCGTTTCGCCCTTCACGCATTGTAATAACTGGTGGAAATTGTGCTGGATCACCTATTACAGTAAGTCCTTTAGCTCTATATAGTGCTGGAACAATGGGTGGTATCTCACATTGTGATGCTTCGTCTATGATGACTCTGTCAAATAATCCGGCAACGCAGGGAGATGCCTTTGAGAGCGAAAGCAACGTCGTGGCCCACGCTGGATAAAGTTTGGAAAATTGCCTGAAGGAATTTTGGGCAGCTTCTATATCCGACGCAGGGATAATCTGAGATAAAAATGGAAGGTTTTGCCTGGCAATACGTTGACAGGCATTTTTTATTTCCTGCTTTATTGTTTCCGGTATTTCTTTTAGCGTAATTGCTCTTTGAGCTAAAAATATGCTATCAAGGTGTTTGTCCCTGAATGCCATTTCAACTGCAAGACGTTGTCGTTCTTCCTCTGGAATATCCAATTGCTGTTCCTTAAGTGCAACCTCCTCATCACAGATATCCAGGTAGTCCGCAATATCTCCACAAAGTCGTAATACTCGTTCTTTAAACCGATCTGGTGACTTTGAAGTAGCCGATAGCTCGGGTAATAATTTTCGTAACTCTTGTTCCGCATTCCGAGCCAGTTTTTTCCGGCTCAGGATGAACTCGAGAATTTTTTGTAATAAAGTAGGCTGTTTTGTCTGAGTTCCTATCCGTTGCGCCAGTTTTTCAAGTCGTTCCCGTAGTTCGCTTGTAAGCAAGGTTTCTTTAACAGGCAATTTTGATCGGATAGCTGCGTAACGAGCTTCTATTTCCTGTAAACGCGCTCTAGCAGTATTAACGCGTAAAAATTCTTCTTCATAATCCCTAATATTCTCCAGAGAATCATTAAATTGTCGTATGACAGGAGAGTCAGCAACCAAGCCCAACTGCTGTAGAATCATATCTCCTTTGGCAACAACAGTGTCAATAGATTGAGTGGCCCATTGCGCACCATTGGTTCCATCTTCAGTTGTACAAAATTGAACCAGAGGCAATTCTGTTGATATGGAATTAGCACGATCAATTATGGCATGAATAGCCTTGTGATTCTTGCTGGTAAATAGTGCTGATTGTCCGTAACAGATAAGATTTGCAATTAAATTCACCGCAACTTGAGATTTCCCTGTACCAGGAGGGCCTGTCACTTTTGACACAGGCAGATTGAGAGCCTGTTTAAGGGCAACATGCTGTTCATGGTTTGATAAAAATTCCAGAAAATCTAACGGCAATAACGTATTTTGATTTTCATATTTATTATCAAATGGCGGGTCACGGAAAATGAATGCTAGCGCGGTTTGATCCAAGACATGAGGTGGTTGCCTGGATATTTCTAGTAATTCTTTTTTTAGGGTCTTGCTGAATTTAAGCTGGCTACCAACGAAAAGAGCAGCAGAATTGCATATTCCCTTAGGCCGAGGGGAAACACTGTAATCTAAGTAATCAGGGTCTAAATCTGCCTGAAATCGATTTGCAAGATATTGCACTGCAACGGAAGCATCGAGAAGTCCCGTTTTATCTCCGGCAGAAAAACAAATGCTGGTGAGAACATTTTTCTGATCATCATGAGGTACATTATATTCCAACCAGGTTCGATTGATTTCGACCTCGTCGTGCCGGATGGTCAGTAGTAGTTTGTTGTTACTAGGGGTCATATCTAGAGGGAATAGCAAGATTGGCGAATATGCCATTTTTCCTCGAGAATCCTTAAAGGCGCTGAGAGGATAACCGATGTAAATATCCTCAGTATCATCTTTAAGGCTTTTGATACGATTGATTGCCGGAGTCGCTGTAGAACTGAAAGTAATGGATAAGGGGTGTCTTGCGTGTATCCAACCAATGGGAAGTGATGGTAAAAGATATTTGGTGTTAAGGTCTGATGCAAAGAGATATTCTTGGGCTTTTTCTGATTGAGTAACGCAATCTGCATAATAGGAACATAGTCGTTTAAATCGTGCCCAATGAGCCTCTGTACTTTTTTCGGTTATTACCGGAGCAGTTGGCAGCTCAATTCGATGCTCCAGACCTAAGTTAGAAAGAATACGCTTCCCGCTGGGTAGGGTATTGATATAGCCTTCAGCCTCTAATTGTCGTAGGGTTTCAAATCCAATTCGTTCAGGATCAAGTTTTTCTATTTCCCGACATAGGTGGGCATGATTTTCCGGAATCGACTTGCCTTCCGTAGTCAGCTTCCAAATTCCCAAAAGCTCTTTTATATCCATATCATTAATCAACGGGAAGTCCGTCGATAGTTCCCTTGTTATCTAAATATTCTTTTGTTAAGAGCCTCAATTTTTCATGTTTTTTATCTACTTTAGTATTCAAACATTCTCTGAATTGAGCATACCTATTTGGCTCATGTTTTTTGGTGAGGAATTTTTTCCCATCAAAACGACGACAACGCAGTAGATACAAGATACTTTTCAGTATATAACCAATTGCAACGGGTTTGTTTAAAGATTTCCTATACCAATAAGGGATATGGCGGGCGATACTCCAACATTTGTCTTCTAAATAGTACTTAGTTTCATAGAGAAGTGTGGGATGAAACTGCAACAGATTGTAGAGAAGGTAAAAATCTCTGGTGGTACTATTATTGTAATCTTTAATTCGTAATTCAATAGATTGTAGGCAGATTTTCCATTCCTTAGGTGTTAAACATAAATTTGCACATAAAGTAATCTCAGGGTAACTCGGTGCTTTATTAGTTTGTTTTTTTGCATAAAAAAGAAGATTAGTTATTGCATCTTTACGTGCTTGATAAAATAGAGGTTCATTACTTGCGTATGTCCAAGCAATTAATCTAATGATGGCATCACGCGATTTTCCTTTAAGAGTGTTGTAGTCTTGTGCCAATTTTTTGAAAATTTTATCGCGATCACAATCAGGCTGGCACTTAAATCCATGCCTATTTCCAAAGACATTAATTCTACGATATTGTTCTAAAGGGCTGGCATCCTTAGGGATTGGAGTAAAGGTATATTTATTCCTCGCCTTGGCAAACCATTCACCACTGGGTAAAATTCGGTTATCAACATAATTCTGTATATTGTAACGTACATCATTCCATAAATAACTATCACTTTCAACATGGGGCGCGTCTGGGGGAAAACTGCGCTCAACAGTTTTCTCTAGTTCTGCCATAGTAAGGTTAGTATTTTCCATGCCATGGAGAAAGTCTAACTCGATGGGTTCTCGCAAAAAATTCGCAAAGACTGTAACGAGTGCCATCCCTTGACCTGGAGTTATTCTTGCTGAGAAGTCAAGAGAATGGTCATCTTCAAGTATTCTCTGAAAATCATGTCTTTTTTTCTTAAGAGATGCATCCTGCGTTGCTTTTCCCATGCAAAGATACAGATCTATATGTTTTGAATGACTTTTTAAAACAGCGGCTCGTTTTATAATTTCAGAGTATTCTTCTTCATCTTTATTAAGATATTTTGTTACAACCTCCTCTCCACCAGGACTAAATTCGTTGGACGGCACCAATTCCTTTGCATCTATTTGTTCGGATTCTGTTTGGACAACAAGGGAAAGTGCCTCCAATTCATCATAGTAAGAGACCTGTTTTGCTTTTCTTTGCTGAATAAAAAGCTGAACACCATAATTAAGGATTTCTCCATCTGCCACTATCCAGTCGGAAAACCATTTTTTGTTATCTGGATGGGCTCCAATAGTATCAACCAAAATCACATGGTCCGCATTTTTAGAAAAGACTTCCATTTCTTTAAAAATTGATTCATTGATAGAAAAAACATCTTGATCTCCGAATAAAAACGCATCTTGTGTTGATATCTGTTTCTTTAGTTGCAACCTGACTTGATGATACAATTGCTTATGGCGGACAAAGGACTTTCTTTGCGGTATGAGTCTCTCATTTTCAGCAGAATTTACTAAAAAAATTTTGCTCATTCTAGCTATGCCATCTTGCTGTATATCTATGATTGCAATTGTATCACCAATACAGGGATTTTTCAGTTGCTCCATGCACCCAAGAGTTGTGGCAATGCTGCGCCAGAGCAGAAAAATATCACTTCGTGCAAGAGGAATGGCTTTGATAATAGTTTCTTGCCAAAGTGCATCCCAATTATCAGGAACGAGAACAAACCATCGTTTGCCTCCGATTTTCCCTTTAAGTTGTTCAAAATAGTCAGTCAGTTGTGATCGAGTTTTTAAATCATCAGCTTGCGCTTGCCTAAGAAGATCACGTAAAAACACATGGTCTTCCCTCATCAAATCTTCTATGGAAGGATGATGGTAATTCTGTAGATATGGTTTTGCGTTCTCATGACTACTATAAATAAGTAAGTCGTAGTCTGGCTGATGCCCGGTGAGATCAATTATTCTATCACCAACATCTTTGGAATCAAATGATGGCGAATCGCGGACAATTGGTTCTGTGGCAAACTCGTTTACATAGAAAGGTTTATCCAGGATTGCTTTTCGTCCATCAAGATTATTCAGCCAAAGTGGACAGTGGAATCTTGCGCGAGGATCTATTTGTTTACATGCTTCTATCCTAATAATTTCATACGTTTCCTTGAGTTCCTCTTCTTGAGGCCAGAGACGTTCCGCAAAATTTGCCTGTCTTAACAGTTCACAATAGACCTTCCATATTTTTCCGTATCTCCTGTCCTGGAGGAGCACATAATTTGGGATTGGCAGGCTGGTTATTGCACTTACCTCTTGAAGAATTTGGTTCTGCATACCCTTCGCACATAGCCGTTTGAGCCGCTTAACCTTCTTGATTGTTGTATGGCCTAAATATTTCTTTTCATTGTTTTTCAGATAAGAGTCAGACGCTCTAAATGATCGAGCAAGAAAATCTTTAAATACACGATTCTCCAATGTGTTGAAATTTTCACGTCGAACAACGCCAAGAATTTTTTGCCTGGCTCCTGCTTTCTCAATAGCATTACGACCAGGTTGTTTGGATAACCAACGCAGACAGTGAGAGTCCACTTGTTGAACCATTCCTAAGGAGACTTTTGCCCGTTGACGAAGCAAAACTTTCCTCATGTTTCCAATAAGGGACTCGGTTTCATTTACGCAAGTACGTGCAATACTGGTGATCAGGGTCTCTGGGGGAGTTTTCTGGTCTGGATAGGCAATGGCGTATATTTGTTGCCAGTCCAATGGTAAGGTTGATCGTTTACTAAGGGCTGTATGAGGAGTAGATTGGTACTGCTTTTCAGCAGCAAGACGTAATTTTACTATAAAATCAACTTTTTTAAGAAAATCTTGAAATTCAGGATCTTCGTCCTTTCCATATCGTAAATAATTTCTTAGTTCGGTAACACTACGTTTGCTCATAATTAGCGGATTACACCGGCCCATCTAAAAAATGAATCACGGGATGATTCAGTCGATTTTTCAAATGCTTCAGCTAGTGCATGGTCTCCATATCGATCAATGGTCTCCTTGATGGTGTTCATTACATTCTCAAATCCTTGATGTTGGCTGTCTAACCCATTCAATTTTGGGAGAATCTTCATCTCAATTTGATCTGCTAACCCGTCATTAAACTCCCCTGGGTAGTAGGTAACATAGCGCTCAATAGCTTGACTTACTCTATGTCCAAATGGCCGTTCTACACCAGCAAGGTCTCGATTAATTGATGATAAAGCCACTCTTAAGTCCTTTTGGTTCTGATACGACAACTCCTTTCTACACCACCCAGACCAACTATTCAGAGTAATTCGGTCATCCTTTTGCCAAGCCTGTAAAAAACGATTTTTATCTGGTGTTCTGGCCAGTTTCTTGGGTTGACCAAATCGAATGACGTTTGAGCGGTCGAGCACTTTATCAGAAAGGCTTTGTGTGCTCTCATCTTCATTCATAGTCCCGATGAACAAATTATTTAGACCTACAAACAATCTTCTGGTTTGCTCATTATCAGCCGATGCGTTGCATTCAATTTCAATTTCAGCCTTTTTACGCTGCTCTTCATTGGATGGATCAAGCCCGTTTCTAATTTCCAATTTACTCAGGAGATCTGAAAAATAATATTCAACTCGAGCTAGATTCATTTCATCCAACAGCACTAAGTTGAGGGGGATATCTTCACGGTAAATCTCCCTTGCATTTTTATTGTTGTATTTATCGAATTGCCATAGCAGCCGTGATAGTTCAGTTGCTTTGTATTTCCCTTCCATATAGTTGTAAAAACCGAACATATCCTGAGGGCTGTCCCATCGGGGCTGCACCGCTACCAGCATAAAATTCATTCCAAGAGCGGCAGAGTAAAGTTCTGGAAGTAAACTTTTACCCGTACCGGAGATACCTGCTAAAACTACTAAAGGGGAGATTTCGGCGCATTTTAAACCTGTGTGAAATGCGTAAATTGTTCTTTTGTCAAATGCAAACCCATGTTCTAGCAAAGTATTTGAGAAAGACTCCAACCATTCATTTTCACATATTTTCTTAGGAACAAAATCAGCGTCATCATTGAACAGCTTTCTGTCGAGATCCTTCCAAACCACTTTATTTGCATTTTGAGTAGCTTTAAGTTGGAATATAGTGGTTTCTGCCGCATATGCTTCGCCTTTCACTGCTGCCAAGTTTTTCTTGGCAGCATCTATATCATTCTGGAGACGATCAATTTCTCCTTCCTTCTCTTTTATGCGTTGATTTAAGTATGCTTCCTTAACAACCAAATCTTTAACCTTTGCATCAAGCTCATTTTGTTCATAACGCAACGCGTTAATACCTGCTATCAGTTCCTGTTCTTTCTTTTGTTTTTGTTCTAAAGACGCAGTCAGAACGCTGATTTTCTCCTTTATTTCAGAGAGATTAACATCCAAAGTAGCTTTCTTTTCTGCCGTTTTGGTCAGCTCTGCATGTTTATCTGCAACTAGCTGAGTTAAAGCGTCTAATTCCTCCTGCCTTTTTTGATATTTTTCCGAAGCATCATTTAATTTCGCTTTGTTTCGGTCAATGTCAAGTTTAAGCGTCTCAACCTCTGTTCGATGCTGTTCAAGCCATTCTTTAGCTGCATTACCATCTGCAATCAAACGGTCAGCTTTGGCAATTTCATCCAATTTTTCTCGATAAGCCTTTTTTGTCTCCTCTAGAGTGTTTTGTGCTTCTGCTATCTTCCGTTGGATGTCTTCGAGTCTGGCAATATATGGAGCAATATCCTTTGCCCGCCAATAATAATAGGCTGATAGAAAGAATATAATGAGAAGTACAGTGACTAGTGCAATACCGAGGATGTAAAAATTGGTGGGATTAATGAATTCAGTGAACATTTTGTTGCCTACTCACTTTCTGTGTTTAACTCAGAAGTTGAAGTTTTATTCTTGGCTTTTTTTACCAGCGCTTTGAGCTGTATTTTTCTTTCCTCAAGATCTCCAATATCTATTGATAAATCTGCCTTTCGTTTTTTTAAATTTAGTATGCTTTTTTCTAAATCTTTCATCTCTAAAGTTTTATCTGCTATTTTTTCCTGAGATATAATTACTTTAGCATTTAAGGTGTCCTGTTTATTCTTTAAATTGTATATATTACTCTCAAGTTGAGAAATATTTTTCTCAATAGTTTCAATATCATATTTTTTATTTTTAAGTATAACTTCTGTGTCTATAATATTTTTATTTTTTTCTTCTGAAGTTTTTGAAAGAGATAATAATAATTGTGATAACATCTTTTTTTGAGTTTCAAGATTATTTACTTCGGATTCTAAATTATTCTTCTTATCTAATAAAAAATTATTTTCTCTTTTGACTTTTTCCAGTTGTTCGTTTATGTCCGACAAGTGAACCTTAAGTTCAACAACATTATTCTCGTATTTTTTGATTTTTTCTTCTATTGCATTTACTGCTGATGAAATAAAATCGAACTCTTTATTTTTTTCTGTTACCTTAGATTGAATCAGGGAAAGGACGTTTTCATCGGATATTTTTTGTTCTGATAACTTTTTTATTTCTTCCCTTATAGTCTTTTTTTTATTTTCAAGAGTGTCTATCTGGGCTTTTAACTCAGAAAAATACCCCTTTGCTTTGCCAAGATCTGCACTAATTTTCTGGTATTCACCTAAACTCATTTGATAGTCTTTCTTTAATAATTTCAGTTTTTTCAGAAGTATTGAATATTCATTAACTTGATCCTGTTGCGCTGCAATTTTTGCTTGCCGCTCAGCTATGGATTCGTTCAGTTTTTCGATTTGATACTTTTTTTGATCTAACTGAATCTGTTCCTCTTTCCTATATCTCTCAATACTTGCACGTACAACGATTAAGTCCTTTTGTGCTTGTTTTTTATTGGCTTCATAGTGCAAATAATTGTTGAGCAAATAACCGAATATAAAAAAAACCATGATTGTTAATCCGATGATTGAACAGATCAATGCTACAAACAATATTTTCTTTTTTTGACTATTTGGGTCGGTTATTTTTATTTCTTCTTCCATTTTCAACTCTTATTTACGTTGTATATAGTGGCAATAATTATTAACTCTCAGTAACTACTCGTACCGATCTATTTACTTGTCATAATTGACACCGGCCAGAGCAGTCTGAATTGCGACCAAAGGGTTTATTCTTTGATTTGCCATTATTTGCAACTAACTGGAGATTCGACAATAAGCCTTGGCATATTCTTGTTGCCTGAAACATCTCGAAACTTTCTGTTTTACCTTGGCCATGCGAAGGTCTCTCTCAGCCCTGTTGTTTGTGAAAGGGACATGCGGATTCTTGGCAAACAACAGCACCGCAGCTTCATGTTTCTTAAGACGCCCCTAAAGATTATGGGCATCTGATTGAGCAATTCTACCCCGCCGTCCCTTAGGCTTTTCCAGAAGAGGCGGCACTTCTTTTTCGCCCCGAGGAAGGTTATTGCGATACCGATTTTGCAAGGCCGCATATTCCTCTGAAGAGAAACATTTCTCATCTTTTTTTGCAACTTCTCGGCACGTTTCAAGCAACACCTTTTTCACATTACGAGCCCACTGATATTGATTGGAATCAATTATAAATGTTAGCTCACGCAACAAATGAGAGCCGCACAAACCATGTCCACAATGCTCCTATGATAAATTAGATGCCCAGCAGTCGTGGATGATCACTCCTCCATATCTTGGAATGATATTCAACTGTTCAATCGCCTCCCTGCCTCTTTTGCGATGAAGTAATTTTAAGGTTGTTCACCGGAAGAATACACATGAATCCAGTGATTTTTCTGCTGCACCCTGGACGATGTCTCATCAACATGTATTGAAGGAGCCTCAAGAATTTCCTTGATTGCTGATTTTTCCCATGCCGAAAGTGACTGGTGCAGCCGTAATACAAATTTGAGAAAAGTTGACTCAGCGATAACATTACCTATCGTCGCTGCGATCTGTTTCTGGACCCAATTCAAAGTAACCATCTGACTGACAATGAGATGGATCGCAATCGCTTTGAGTCCATTTCCGTACTGCAGTTTCTCAACCATATCCTCTGGGAACTCGCCTTTGACGGTACTCTTACAGTTGGGGCATTGCTTTATTTCAGCATCAATATGCTCCGCGACTTTCTTAAAAAACAATGTCAATCCTGGTGCGACGTTCATGCTGCTGACACGGAGTACCTTCCAGGCAACTGTCACAACTGGTACAGATTTCCGCCTTGGAAAGGGTAACGGTTTCTACCACTCGCTTTTGGGCGCTAATGTACTTTCTTGGAATGCGAGTAGTTACCTTCTATCTTGCTTGATAGTCATCTCAGGGCTGGTTGGGAGCACCTCTGAGTGGTCTGGGTGTACAAAGGCTCCAGCTACCATATGTTGGTAGTATTCCACCTTGCCGTTACCTTTTAGTTTACTCTGGCCATAGGGAGAGCTGATCTTTTCAGAAGTATAAACCCCGGTACCGTATACAGCCAAAAGGTAATAACCATCAAGAAAGCTCATCTTCTCAAGGGCCTTACCCCGTTGGATTTGTGCACAAACCGTTCTAAACGGTCGCCTAATATCTCTAACAGACACCTGAACAAGAATGGTGCGCATTTGGCTGTCAGATGGAATATGATCTCTATTGAAGACTTCATGCAAGCTATCGGGCTCATTCTGACGGCGTCACTCAAAGGCTAACAGGGATGAATCTTTAAGACAAAATATGGCCAAGCCGGACATCAATGCATCCCTAAGAGATGTTTGGGTATGGGCAGCCCGATGATCGGGCACTTTATCAAAATCCTTACGCATTTTTGCGTAGAGGGCATCTGCGTAGAGGTGGTTACGCATTTTGATGCGACGATAGGTTTTGTTGGCGTTACGTTGTCCATTGATCAGTCTCTTGAGTGAGGCCATGGTTTTCTTCTGTAGATTTCTGTTTTTACAGAAAAAACGCGACCCATTTTCTCAGAGTTGTCAAGTAAAAAACGACCTGTACGGCAATTATTTATTACATAAATTCAAATGGATACTGAGTAAAAGTTTACGAAAATTCCTCTTTCTCTACTGCGGTATTTAAGGCTTTGCGGCCATAACGAGAACTGCTTCGCACTTTTGCCTTTCATGTAACCAACAACTTGGGAAACTGCATATTTCGGGGGAGTTGAAACGAGCATATGGACATGGTCTTGCTGCAAATGACCCTTCAAAACCTTACTCTCCTTCTGTCGAGCAAGAGCATGAAAAACCTCGCCAAGGTGTTGACGAAGATGCCTGTATAATGTCTTCCTTCTCTATTTGGGTATCCATACAACATGATACTTGTCCCACTTCGAATGACTTTAATTTTGTACGTTGTTCATTGAAGCCTCCTTTTCGTGACTTTAAGCGGTCCACGAAACCGGAGGCTTCTCTATTTTTCAGGGAACGTCAAACTTTTGTGGTCCCCCGGCAAAGCCGGGGGGTTACCTAAAAGAAATTAGTTGAAATCTTGGTGATTACCTGAAGATTTAGAAAAATTACATCTAGAAGTTGAAGCGCTTTGCTCTCTGGTTATGGATGATAAACGTTTTTTTCTTAATTATCTAAAGAAGAAAAAGATGGTTCTATGGTGGGATTGATATGAATACAAAGCTGTAGTATACTTCATTCAACCCGACAAGGCATTCCGGCCGACGCCAAAAAGCGACGCGGCTGGGTTTAAACCTTATGCACCCGCATCTTGCCTGCCTATACCTGTCGGTATGGGCTTCTAATAATAAGTATTAAAAGCAAAAACTTAAGCAGGCAGAGAACCCCGCAGAAGGCAGGTTTTTCCCCATTTTTCTGGTGCAAGATGCAGCGCAGGGGAACCCCTGACGGTATCAAACGTTATGATCGCGGAAGGCAGACAAGGCGGAAGCCGATGTCCTGCACCCTGTAGTCGGCCGGGTCCCAACAACGGTTCGCTGTACGGCAGGACTCAGCAGGGTCAAAATAGGCGCCACCGCGCACAACACGATGTGCACCAGGACCGGTAGCTGCTAGGTCGTTTCCAGCCGTTTTGGTATAGTCAACATAGACATCAGCGCACCACTCCCAGACATTACCGTGCATATCATACAGCCCCCATGGATTTGCGGCATAGCTGCCCACCGGCGCTGTTTTTCCAGGGTTGATAGTTTTGCACTCGTCACTGAGAGGGCTATTGCCATAATTAGCCTTGCTGCAATCAGGATCATCACCCCAGGAGAATCGCGTCGTTCCTCCTGCCCGGCATGCATATTCCCACTCTGCCTCTGTCGGCAGTCTGCAGTGGTTACTGTGGTCCCTGGCGTTGAGTTTTGAGATGAACAGCAAGGCGTCGTCCCATGACACATTCTCCACTGGGCAATCAGCTCCACAGTCTTTGAATTGCGAGGGGTTACGTCCCATCACCGCCTTCCATTGTCCCTGGGTTACCTCCGTGGTCTGCATGTAGTAACCGGAGGGTAGTGCCACTGATCTCTGCCTTTCATCCTCCTTCCGCATACCGTCGGTTTCGGGACTCCCCATAGTGAACGACCCGGGTGCAATGTACACAAACTCCATGCCCAAGGTGTTCACCAACTTTTCTTGTGCGGTACTGTTATGAGGAGACATACACCATGTACAGAGGGTGAGTACAGCCATAAACATACATTGTATTTTCTCCCTTACGGGGCTCTTCAGCATATTTTTCTCCGTTATCGGGTGCGCGGGAGTTTGGCTGCAGCTGGCCTGGATTACTTTTCAGCTCAGGCGTGCCAGGTTCGGCAATTTTTGGTAACCAAAGAAGATCAAAAAAAGGGGTCTGGTTGTGACCCCCTTTTCATGTTTGGTGCCCAGGGCGAGAATCGAACTCGCACGGTCATTCGACCGAGAGATTTTAAGTCTCTTGTGTCTACCAATTCCACCACCTGGGCAGGGTATAGTGATTTGTTGAGGGCTCATCTTGTCTTCTACTCGCAATCAGAGGTAGAGTACAATCTTGTTGCCTCGGATCATATGTTCTTTGCCTTTATCAGTTCAACCTTTCGGGCATGTTGCTCCAGTTTATACACAGAAGCATTTTTTTTGTCAAACCACAATTGCTTAGCAGATTTTCTCTTTTTCCCAGCTGTTCTAGAACTTCTCTGCGCCAGTTACTCCTTGCATCTTCTTACAATGGCCAGCATTTCACGGACAGCCTGGTCAAGTCCCACGAGGACAGCGCGGCTAATAATCGCATGGCCAATGCTCAGCTCGTCAATGGTCTGAAGAGCTGCTATAGGCCCTGTGTTGCGGTAATCGAGACCATGCCCGGCATGAACTCGAAGCCCTGACTCGTATGCCAACTCGGCAGCCTGTACGATGAGCTTAAATTCCCTGTCCCGCTTTGCCTCTGTTGTTGCATCGCAGTAGCATCCGGTGTGCAGCTCTACAGAGGAGGCTCCAGCCTCTATGGCTGCCTCAATCTGATCGGCCTCGGGGTCAATAAAAAGAGAGACCGGAATGGAGGCCTTGTCCATTCTGGATATGGTTTTACTGACCTTCTTGAAATTTCCGACCACGTCCAGACCACCTTCAGTGGTCAGCTCTTTACGCTTTTCAGGCACCAGGGTCACCATATCCGGACCGATGTCCACTGCAATGTCAACGATCTCCCGGGCAATGGCCATTTCCAGGTTGAGCCTGGTCTTGACTGTTTTTCTGAGCAGTCTGACATCCCGGTCCTGGATATGTCGCCTGTCTTCACGTAGATGGACGACTATACCTTTGGCTCCGGCCAGTTCACAGATGGCTGCAGCGGTCACTGGGTCAGGCTCAGTAGTTCCCCTGGCCTGGCGAATGGTGGCTACGTGATCGACATTGATGGCAAGATGTGGCATATGTTTTCTCCTGCTGTACACTAACTGGTGAAAGAGTTCTTTTTCCCTGTCCCACATGGCGATGGCCTCTTCTTCCGACCGTTCGTGGTCGTATCCTATGAGGTGTAGCATACCGTGAATGATAAGCTCTACAATGCGGTGATGCAGGGTGGTTTGTTGTTGCTTGGCTTCTCGAGCAGCAGTTTCCAGGGCAATGAGGATGTCTCCCAACTCCTGGTCCATTCCAGTCGCTGCCATGGCGCTGTCTACGGGAAAGGAGAGGACGTTAGTGGGGCCTTCTTTGTGCCGGTAGGTCTTATTGTAGTTGGCCATTTCAGCGTCGTTAATCAAAACGATACTGGCGGTTTTTCTTTCAATGCCAAGTATTTTTTGAAGAAGAATGGACCGGCGTATGAGTTCCGCCCGGTTGATTTGGTATCCTTGTACAGTATTACTTACTTTGAAAGTAACGGCCACGCTTAGGACTCCTTGCTAAATCTATGAGGTTGTACAATCTGAGGGTTTACAACGGTGAACTAACCGGCGAAGGTAACAAGTCCGTTTAAGCGGCTTGTGCGTTTTTATTTTATAAATATGTCAGGGGTGCCCCATCTTCGGGCGATCATTGTAGGCCGCATAGAGGGGCTAGAGCTGCCAAGCTCATTTATCCGAACAGAGGTACTGCAAGCAATTACAGCCATGAAGCAGATACAATGAAAAGGTCTAAGGATATACTATTTGGTTGTTCTACAAATACTTGGCGAGGCTCCATAGACCACCTGATAGAGAAACTGCAAGAGTTAGCAAGATGGACAGACAACCTGAACTATTGTTTTTTTCTTTTGATTCTTCACTAACTTCTTCATACAAAATGTAATCTAAAGCCTCATCTTTATCAAAAATATAATCGTCATCCATGATGATCAACCTTTCTCTGTTGTTCCCTGGTAACCACGTCTATAAAAAGATGAATAGTACGTCTTGTCGTCGGTATAAATGGCGTCAAGGTGATAAGTAGATCATCTCAAGGCACGGTTTGTAACCGTTCATGTTTCAGTACATGCCTGGGAACTGGCCCTGGGTCTACCTCCGTCAGATGCCGCCTTATCTCTTTTGTGGCTGTGTTTTTCATACGCATGGATGATTTCCTGTACCAGTGGGTGGCGAACCACGTCTGATTTAGTAAAATGGCAAAAATCAATACCCCGTATACCAGTGAGGATGCGCTTGGCTTCTACCAGTCCGGAATGCGTATTACCTGGCAGATCGATCTGGGTAATGTCACCGGTTATAACGGCTCGACTATCAAAACCAATTCGGGTCAAGAACATTTTCATCTGTTCCCTGGTTGTATTCTGCGCCTCATCGAGAATGATAAAGGCGTTGTTGAGAGTTCGGCCGCGCATAAAGGCCAAGGGAGCTATTTCTATGACGCCGCGCTCAATCAATTCCTGGGTTCGCGCCTGGCCAAGCATGTCGTTGATGGCGTCCGTCAGTGGTCTCAGGTAGGGATCAATTTTTTGAGCCATGTCTCCGGGAAGGAAACCGAGTTTTTCACCAGCCTCAACTGCTGGCCTAGTCAGAATTAAGGTGTTGACCTGTTCACTGGCCAGGGCGGACACGGCTATGGCTACGGCAAGGTAGGTTTTACCTGTTCCGGCAGGCCCTATACCAAAGACAATATCTTTGTTACGAAGAGCTTCTATATATCGCTTCTGGTTGACAGATTTTGGTGAAATAACACGATTTTTTGAAGTGATATAAACCTTATCCAGAAAAATATCTTCGAGCTTGGTCCGGGGGGATGATTCCAGAATTTTGATGCCAAAAGCGATATCCTGGGTGAAAACAGGATATCCTTTATCGATAAGATCATAGAGTTGTTCGAGGATGGCCGCAGCAATGCCAACGGCATGGCTGCGGCCATTTATTTGTACCCTGGAACCACGAACATGAATGGAAACATTGGCTGCCTGTTCAATGGTATGCAGGTTTTTATTCCAGTCCCCAAAGAGCTGCTGGGCTGTTGTGTTGTCAACGAACTCTATTGTCCGCCTGGTTTCAGTGTTCATAAAGAGGTCGGAACAGTTTTTTACTGTTTCTTCAACGCCTCGTCGATCATGGCCTGGACCGCCTCAAGAGAGCGCTGCTTGACAGGAACACCGTTAATAAAGAGTGCCGGAGTGCCAGTAATTTCCGCCTGCCGAGCATCCTGAATATCTTGTTCCAGTCGTGTCTCTGTTTCCGCAGATATTGCATCTTTTTTATATTGGTCCATATCCAGCCCAATCTTCTCTGCAGCAGCATCAATGGCCTGTTTGTTCATTTTTTTGGTCGCAAACAAGGTGTCGTGCATCTCCCAGAATTTTCCTTGGTTTTGAGCGGCAATTGCAGCCAGGGCTGCTTGCCGGGCATGGGGATGCATTCCCAGGGGCAGATGTTTAAAGGCGACTTTGAGGGTGTCTGGATTTTTCTCAAGTAGCTGGTGGATTAGGGGCTTAATCGTCTTGCAGAAGGGACATTCAAAATCCGAAAATACAACCAGAGTGACCGGTGCCTTAGGGTTCCCGATAACGGAAGCCTTGCTGATGTCGATCTGTCTGACAAAGGATATATCAATTGCGGTATAGCTGTTCTTCTTTTTGTTGACCAGGTAGAGCGTTTCACCCCGTGGAGCGATGTCAATGTCAACAACGCCGTCGTCAACGGGCAGGGCACCTAGTTTGATCCCGTCCACGCTGTAGATGTATACCGTAGCATCTGTCCCGAGGATGAAGACTTTCCTGTTATCAAGAGACTGGGCAACAGCCCTTGGTGTGGCGTCCAGTTTCCAGCCTGTGGTTATAGACCAGATCAGAGTGCTATCTGGATTGCCGGCATAACCATTGGTTGTCATCAGTAGAGCTGGAAGGATAAGGAACCACAAAAATATTTTTTTACATACCATGTCATATACCTGTAGAAATTGGGAATAAGGGTGATAAAAGGATGTTTTTTGGAGCGGAGTCCTCGTGCTGGCCTGAAGAGGAGTTCTTGCCCTTGTCATGCCATCACTATAACGAGCGGCCGGCTAGTTGGCAAGGAACAAGAAAAGGGCATCATGGGTTGACGAGCATCGTCCGCCTCTTTACTATAGATAGAAGACTATAGAAGAACCTCGAAACCAGGAAGGTTGGCAGGTACGGGCCAACCTGCTTCCAAGAATGACCTAAAAAAACAAGATCAGTATGAAATCAGCAGGACTGATACCTCTATTTATGATAACGGCTTTCTTTCTCTGGGGCTGTACACCGACCAGTGCACCAACGGAAAGTGTCACCAATACTGCAGATAATGTTTTGAACGGGCTTCTTGATGTCTCATCAAGTACAACACCCGGAAATGCCGGATACAACAGCACAGGAGTAGATGCCTTTACCAGATCGAATTATGCCTGTTTGAAAATAGAGATGGCCCAAGGTGATGGAGAGCATATCCGGGCTCTGGCAACCCTGCTTGCTGTGCCCCTAGAAAAGCATGACCTGTTTTTCAGCCTGGTGCAGGAAAACTTTAGTTCTTTGTATCCAACACCTCAAACTCCTCCTGGAATCATGCTCACCCGTCTGTACCAAACCATGGATTCGGCAGATCTCTTCTATCCGTGATGACCCCGCCCAGACAGTTTCGTACACTGGGTATGAGTCATTCGAGTGAGAGTTTGGTTGTGTACAGCCTGCATCCGCCTGCATGTACATTGTTTTGACTGCATACGGATTATGGGGGGCTGTCGTGAGCAGGTCAATCCTCGCAATCCGTTTATCACTTGAGGAATCGCCCTGATGTGAAGAAAGTCTTTGTTCTGCTTTTGGTATGCCCTGTTCTTTTGAGTTGTGAATATGCCCATTCAGCCTCGCCCGGCCAGATGAGTTTGTTACAACGTGCAGACAAAAGAGAACTCTGGAAAACCCGCGCTTGGCAGAGGTTGCTCCATTACGATCATGGGCGTTCCCAGGTTCAGCCAGGCTCACCATTTTTTCTCAGCACAAATGGAGCGCAAGACGCGGCTTCTGAAGGGGAACAATGCCTGGCAGCCTTTTGGAAGCAGCTTGACGCGGACCTGGATACGGATGTGTTGACCGATACTGATCCGCGCTGTCGTTTTCCCGCCCGGTACACCTTCCTTGCCCGGGAACTGGGCGTTTCTGAAATACGGGACGTTGCCGGGGAATGCCCGGCCTTACAGCACTGGCTTGCTGCTGTGAAAGGTTCAGGGATAAGTCTCGTTTTTCCGGTTTCCTATCTGAACAACCCCGCTTCCATGTTCGGGCACACCCTACTGCGCATCGACTCCGAGGCATTTCCTCTTGGTGATCCCCTACTTGCAGCCAGCGTTGGCTTTGCTGCCGCTGCTGGAACTGAACGCGGCCCGGGCTATGCCTTGAGAGGGCTTTTAGGACTTTTTACCGGTTTTTTTACCACCGCCCCGTATTATCAGCAGGCCAGTATGTACGGCCATGTTGAGGATCGGGACATCTGGGAATATTCCCTGGAATTGAGCAGAGAAGAAGTGACCTTTCTCCTGCTGCATCTCTGGGAATTGCGAGGTATCGGTATCCCCTATTTCTTTTTGCGCCGTAACTGTGCCTTTCAGGTGCTTTCCCTGCTTGAAGCCGTGCGTCCAGAGCTTGGGTGTACAGATGCGTTTCATTTGTGGACACTACCGGTGGAGACCATACGCCGGATTGAGAAGAAGATAGGGTATCGCTCTCCGCCGGTATATCGACCCAGCTTAAGCACCAGGGTCTCCCGTGCCGCCCAGCCACTTACCGAGCTGGAGAGTGAGTTGGGGTATTCGCTTGCTAGCAACAGCGCATCTCTCAGTGCGCCCGCGTTTACCCGGCTCGCAGAAGGAACCAGATCCTGTGTGCTCCGCTTGGCCATGCTGTATAATCAGTATCTCCAGGAGAAATATCCGGAAAGGTCAGGCGCCTTGACCCAGGTTCTGCATGCGCTGACCACCTCTAGAAGTACCCTGCCAAAGTGCACCGTACTTCCATGGTCAGGCCAATCTCCCCTTCGGCCTGACCATGGCCATCCAGCAATGCGTTTGCGTGTCGGGGCAGGGCAACAGGAGGGACAGCCCTTTCTTTCCCTGGGTTTCCGTCCGCTACTTCATGACAGGTTTGACCCTGCTCCCGGGTATAAACCCGGAGTGAACCTTGAAGTTTTCGATATTGAGATGCGTTACTGGACGGATTGTGAGCAACTCAGTCTGGAGAGTTTGGACCTAATCGCCCTTGAATCTGTTGTTCCTCATAACCCTTTGCCGTCACAGCCAGCCTGGTATGGGCGTTTGGGAATCGGGAAATATTCTCTTGCAGGCGATGATCGGGATCTCGTTCTTGAGGGAGCTGCCGGAGCAGGAAGGGCCGTCTCTTTCGGGGCCAATGGATATGGCTATGTCTTGGCTGGAGGACGTTTTCTGGTTTCGGATCAAATTGGAGACCGGATTACCGTGGGTCCGGCCATACGACTGGGAGGGATGATGTCCTCTGCTGACACCAACTGGTTATGGGGGGTGGAGACAGATTTTTTTTGGTCTCTTGATCATGATGATGGGGCCACCCTGCGGACGGCTTGTAGTGGGAGCTATCGATTGTCGTCAGAACAGGCCATAGGGTTTGAGCTTTCCCTGAACAAAGATTTTGGGGCATCATTATCTCATACTGCGCTGCTGCGGTGGTGTTGGTATTTTGATTGATCAAACTCGCCTGGATTTCTGCGCTGAAAAAGTTCGTCCGGTATGGCCGGTACAAGGCAGATGGTCTGAACTCCCTAATAAAACGGATTTTTCTGTTTTTTTAAAAAACACAATATATGGTGTTTTTTCTTGTTGAACCTGTCTATATGTTGTGGTAACTTTTCTTCGTGCACCGTTCATGCGACAGCGCTGATTCGCATGTTCTACCTTCAGTCCAAAGATTCGGGCTGAGCATTTCAAGTATTCTTAACCCCGCACATCTGGTGCCAAGCGTCTTTATCCGTCAAGGCTGGCCACCTGTGGTTTAGTGCGGTCATACTCAACCATACGTTAAAGAGCAACAGATACTGTAGCCGATGGATAAAAGGCACTGGCATGTCCTCTCTGTAGAGTATCAGGAGGGGCAGCATCTGCAACCATTGAGCATAGATTGGGAGGGAAGATGACAAAAAAAATACCCAGACAGCAGTTGACCGAAACCGCTGAAACAGTTCTTGAACGACGCTATTACCTGAAAGATGCGCAGGGCAACCCCCTAGAAAACTGGGAAGCGCTTTGCCGGAGAGTCGCCAATGCCGTCGCCCTGGTCGATCGGGACATGGACGACTATGACACCATTCGGGATGACTTTTTCAATATGATCTATCATCTTGATTTCCTGCCCAACTCGCCATGCCTGATGAATGCAGGCACTGACTTGGGACAGCTGTCGGCCTGCTTTGTACTGCCGGTCGAAGATTCCATGGATGGTATCTTTACCTCTATCCGTAACGGTGCCCTTGTGCATAAGACAGGCGGGGGCACGGGGTACTCCTTTTCCCGCCTTAGACCAAAAAACTCTTCGGTTCGTTCGACCCAGGGCGTGGCTTCTGGGCCGCTTAGTTTTGCTGCAGTATTTGATGCGGCAACGGAAACCATAAAGCAGGGAGGTAAACGTAGGGGGGCCAATATGGGGGTACTACGCATAGATCACCCTGATATTCTCCAGTTCATTGTTGCCAAGGAAGACCAGACCCAATACACCAACTTTAACTTTAGTGTTGCTATAACAGACTTGTTCATGGATGCGGTTAAAAATGATCTTGATTATGACCTGATCGATCCCTTCAGCGGCGCTGTCACTGAGAGCCTCAGGGCTGTGGAAGTCTTTGATAAGATAATCGATCTGGCCTGGCACAATGGGGAACCAGGTGTGCTCTTCATCGATGCCGCCAACCGCGATAACACGACCCCTCAGCTTGGTGATTTTGAGGCGACCAATCCCTGCGGCGAGCAATGGCTGCTGCCCTATGAAGCCTGTAACCTGGGTTCTATCAATCTTGGGCATTACGTGGTGGACGGTGAGCTGGATTATGAGCAACTCAAGCAGACCGTGCGGCTGGCGGTCCGCTTTCTGGATAATGTTATAGACTGCAATCGGTTCCCAATTCCTGAAATTGCTGAAATGACGCAAAAGACAAGAAAAATTGGCCTAGGGATCATGGGGCTTCATGATATGCTTATTCAGATGGAGCTGCCCTATGGTTCAGAGGAGGGCAGAACAGTCGCTTCACAGGCCATGCGGTTCATCCGCGATGAGGCGGAAAAGATGTCAGTGGCCTTAGCTGAATTAAAAGGCCCGTTTCCTGCCTACGATCCAGAGATCAATCCGTATCCCGCTCGACGAAACGCTGCTCTGACCTCCATTCAGCCCACCGGGACTGTCTCAATGATTGCTGACTGCGCCTCTGGATGCGAGCCGTATTTCTCTATTGTCATGGAAAAACATGTTATGGATGGGGATCGTTTGCTTATGGTAAATAAGCATTTTGAGAGCATTGCCTATAAAGAAGGGTTTTATTCAGAACAATTGATGAGAGATGTGGCTAACTCCGGGACGGTTATCGGATGCGATGATATACCGGAAAAGTGGCAGGAGATTTTCCGTACAGCTCAGGATATCGATCCCCACCAGCACATTCAGATGCAGGGTGCCTTACAGAAGAACGGGGTGGATTCTTCCATCAGTAAAACAATCAACCTGCCCTCTTCAGCCACCCGTGATGATGTGCGCACCGCCTATATGAAAGGTTTTGAACTCGGATGCAAGGGGTTGACCGTCTATCGTGACGGGTCCCGTGACAACCAAGTGCTCAACACTGTCAATACCAATGCCAATGAGGCAACAGTGTCAGCCTCTGAAGGCTTGGTTCGTAAAACCGTTTTACCGGATGTTCTCAGCGCTAAACGTTATCGACTGAAAGATGTCAACGACAACACCATTTACTTGATTGTCTGTTTTGATGAAAATGAAAACCCCATGGAGGTTTTTGCCAAGTTCCCTTTTGACAATCGGGTTGACCTGAAGGACAAATCAACAATGTGGACAACGACGTGCAGGTTGGTTTCTCTGGCGTTACGCTACCAGATTCCCATGTCGGAGATTATCAAGCAGCTGGACCGCTCCAGCGGACACCTACTTGATCTGCCTGCCCAGCTTGGCAAACTGCTGAAATCTTTTATGGCAGCCACCCATCATGGGTATTCCAGAGCCTGCCCTGAATGCACAAATGGTCGCCTGGTTTTTGAAGAGGGGTGCGAAATCTGCCAGGGATGTGGCTATTCCAAGTGCTCTTGAGCCCTTGGTTCACTAGTGTGTGTCCTGTACCGGGTGCATGACCTGTGAGATATGCTCCCTTGATTAGCCCGGACTTTTCATGCTCATTCTGTCTTATTTAAGCAAAAAGAGGCAAAAACAGCTGTATATGACGTGCGTGGTCACAACTTTTGGTAAACTGTCCACCAAAGATCAGCCCAGGCGATTGCATCTTTGGCAGTAATTTTGGCAACACACATATCCAAGTATTATGAGTTACCCAAAACCACCGACCCCGCACCGCCTGAGCTGATGAATGATCCGGGCTAGTGGCTCCACTTCGCCCAGATCGTAAGCGGTAGCCGCTCGTTGCCTTGGCCTACATTGGTAACGGGTTTAACCCGGCTCTTTTATTGCGATTCGGACATGTAATGGATCACTGAAGAAGAAAGAGGAAAGGGTACGACCAGCATCCTGGTTGTATTGCAAACAGAAAATGAGAAACATGCTCTGGCGGTGATAGAGCGGTGGTTTTTAGTACACCGCATTATACTTGCGTCCATGTGTTATCAGAAGACCGTTAAAATGGCGCCACCTGAGCGGGCCTTGGATGAACTAAAAGCAGTGACAATATACTTATATAAATTCAAGCTCTTACCGCACAGCCTTGGGTCTACCTTGTGCTGGACGTTTACGAGTTCAGGTCCTCCTTGAAATTGTTGTGTGTTTACGGTACAAACAGCGTAAACTCTGTTGACGTCATGCCGCTGAGTTGACAACAGCAACTCGTCTTCAGGCACTCTCTCTTGCGTAATCAATGGACACCCTTTCTCCTGTTCGGGAGATAGGATACTTTGGACTAGTATATCCTCACATGGGGGGCAAGAGAGGGTTTTATACTGGCGGTTGCAGATATATTTCTGCTTCGGGACAGGGATGATGTATAAAAAACACCTGCTATTGAGGAGATATGAAGAAAAGTCAAACCCAAGCGGCTTGGTTATTGTTAGCAGTAACAAGTATACTTTTCTGCGCCCAGATCGTTGTGGCAGCAGAAGCATTGTTTTCTGATCGGGTTGTTGTTCTCCGCCAGGAGGAAGAGCAATGGCAGATCAAGGTCCGCTTCGATGAACAGCGAGACAGCATCTTTTTCAGATATACCTCTGGTACTGGCGAAGTCCTGAAATCTACAGTGCAAACCCATCTCTACTCAGACACAGCACCCACAGCAGCCCTGGTAGACAAGACCCCTATACTCGCCTGGTCTTCTATAGCCACGGCAGACAGCGACAGTGATATCTATTTTGCCATCTGGACTGGGCGTGATTGGTCGGCACCACAGATGGTTCACAAGGACAACAACTTGGCAGATATGAAGCCAAAGCTGAACTGGGATCATGCCGGGCAGCTTACTCTCTCCTGGTGGAGAAATACTGGGACTACAATAATCCAGATGCAGGCTGTCTATAATGAGGGGGCATGGATCGTTCAAAACGATACCGGTGTTGTTGAAGGGCAGAGGAAGGAGGCTACCAGAAACACCTCCTACTATTATCACAGCCTGCCGCCGATAAAAGTCGGTGATCCGCCCAGATGTATTGCTTTAGGCGACAGTATAACTGCGGGTTGCAAAAGGCCCATTGACTATTACTGGTGCGAAAACGAGAGAACAGGTGAAACAACCGGCGGGTATGTGGACACCTTACTGATATTGCTGCGAAAGGTGTATACCAATTCGCAGGTGTATAACTATGGGAACCCGGGAGAACGTTCCTATGAGGGCGTTCTAAGAACGAGTTCTGTTTTAGCTGCTCAACCAAATGCTAACTGTGTTTTGATCATGTATGGGGCAAATGATCGTTATGAGGAGCTGCACCCAACATCCACCAGCGCAAATATCAAACTCATGGCGGATCTCGCTCTTGCTGCGGGGATGGCTCCGGTCATCACTACCATTTCACCCAATACCTCTGTATGGGGGATAGAATCGTACAACGACAAAATACGTGAACTGGCCGATTATTACGGCATCATTATGGCTGATCAGTATAGTGCCCTGAAACCGGACTGGAGCAAGAATAACTCTGGGGATGGGGTGCATCTGAGCGATGCCGGCGATGTGATCGCTGGTATTGAATGGTATACCACCCTGATTGAAAACGAGATGGTTGTGCCTGCACGCACCTTGGACTCTATACTTTTGCTACTTAGGCAATGATCAGGAGAGGGAACACATCCATCTCAAGCCCTATTGGGCAATAGTTCGATTGTTTTTGTAAAATACCTTGACAAGGTATACACCTGAAAAGGATTTTTCCTGCTTTTGGTTGTATTATCTCGCTTGACAAAAAACAGCAGATATCCTAAAAAGCCTTTACGTACCGCCACAAAGGCCCCATCGTCTAGTGGCCTAGGACACCGGCCTCTCACGCCGGGAACAGGGGTTCGAGTCCCCTTGGGGTCACCAAATAAAATCAGCTAGTTAGCTGAGACTGTGAAAGGTTGAGGACTCTCAAATGGGCCCCTGGAAGGGCTTTTCCCCAGCCTCTGTTCTAAATCGGGAAGTGCCGTCAACACTTCCCGATTTTTTTTCATCCATCCAGATTGTGGATATATTTCTGAGTGGTTGTCAAGTTTCTGTGCCGTAAATGGTGTTGAATCTTCACCATCAGGCCCCCCTCATCTGCCAGGATACTGGCGTATAGCCAGTGCTGCCGGTAACGGTACGGCAGCCAGTTTTTAGGGTCATCACTCTGATTAAAATTCAGAAAACGAACTTCTGTAATCCGGTAATTTGCGTATTCCAGTGATTCCGGCCGCCCAGTCCAGAGGAATCCGGCCGCTCATTCCAGGGGATTCCGGCCACGCCGTCGGAGTGTGGCAACGCCATCATTTCCTTCTTATTCTGAGGGTGATTTTTACCTCAAGTGTGCTTTCTTTTTTCTCATGGATTCTCCATCACGTTCTCTTTTATGAGCGGTGTGGATCAGACGGTCGAGGATGGCGTCGGCCAGGGTCGGATCGCCGATCTGTTCATGCCAGTGCTTTACAGGTAACTGGCTGGTTACAAGGGTTGCCTTGAGGTTGTGCCGATCGTCGAAAATTTCGAGAAGATTGTGGCGCTGCTTCTGATGAAGGGCTGCCAGACCAGAGTCGTCAAGAATAATGGTAACTAAGTAAAAAATTGTGCATGCTAGGTGATAGAAGGGTAGGGAGCCCCCTCACCTGGCGTGTATAACGAATGAGTACGGTTCACCTGTAATTTTATCAGGGGATACCCTCGGACGACAGCGCGCAGATTGTTTGGGTATGTATTTGTAAAAGAACAGGTGGTTTGCACACTTTGGTGTCCTCGATAAAAGGAGGAGAGATTATGTCATTGAAAGAATACGGAGTCTGGAGAGGGCGGGCGGTTCGGGTTTCTGCGGAGAATGCGCAGGATGATCCTTATTCGCCGCACATTCATCTTTTTTATGACGATGGCACAGGAGGAGAGTATGACGGGGCGCGCCGGGCTTCTATAAATGTCAAATCTGCCTCTGCCCTTTCCGAGCTTGTAGTGTGGATTGATCTCAACTTTGAGCATCCCATTATTGAGCAACTCGTTCAGCTTGAGCATGGGTTTATCAACCTGCAAAGCCGTGCCGATGGCCTTGCGCTGGACTATGTCAGGGCTAACCTGATCAAGCTTGGGGACGGAAGGGTCCTGCCTCACGATGTACCAGGTGCTGAAAACGATATACTTGATCTTCTCCTGCCTCTACTTCAGGCAGCCGTAGAGCGCCAGGCAGTTGTTCATCTCTTTGGTGAGCCGTACCTGCCTGATCGCCAGGGCATCCATGATATACACATGAATCAAGGCAGCAAAGGACGTTTTGCCCTCTATAATGGCATCTGGCAGGATGGGGGTCTGTTTATACAAAACAGTGATGGTACCTATACGGCCGTATTCCTTGCTTTTGCGAGTCAGGCATTGCACACGGAGGAGGAGACAGGCAACGCCTTGCCGGGAAGCAGCAACCTGATTCAGCTCATTTTAGGCCATGAGGAAGAGCATGAGGACGATAATGATCCAAATGGTGCGTTCATAGCAGATGACCTGCGGGTTGCTTTCATCGCTGCCTTGGTTAATCCCGTTGGCCCGGAAAATACCCCTGATCATAGTGGTCGATTTGAAACTGTCTGGTTGATGAATCGCTCTCCTGAGATCGTCCATCTCAAGGGGTGGGCTATTTTGAACAAGGCAGAGGACAGCCAGGCCATGACAGAGGATATCGTCCTGGCTCCCGGCGAGATTCACCAGGTCAGAATGGAGAACGCCCCTCTTTCCAATAAAGGCGGGTTGCTTACATTGCTGGACGGTAACGGTTATAAAGTGGACGGTGTGAGCTATACCAGAGATCAAGTCAAAAAAGAGGGGTACGTGCTTCTGTTCAGATAAGGCTTTCACTTACATTTATCATGAAGAGAACAAACTATAGCCTGAGTTTTCCATGACTATTTATTGGGGTTTAAAAAATACAATGTAAAAACAATTGGTTAAATGGTTATCGATTTGCAGCCAATTGCGATACAATCTGCCCTAAAGCTCCATACAGGCGGTATTCTCTACGGCCGCCTTGTGCCAGTACACTGAGGGTACTTTCATGCACGGCCAACAATTGTGCCACTGCTCCGCCCGAATTGATGAGAAAGCCGGGGGTAGACTGTATGCAATGATGACCCCAATGATAAGGCGATCACCATAAACCGGGCTGGCGAGTCAGTATTGATTGGTGGAGAGCAGTACCAGTGTGCAGGCGCGCTGGACATCTATTCCGGCTTCCAGAAGGCATTTTTCAGCTTCTTCATCCTCTGTGCCGGGGTTCATAATGACCCGTTTGGGGGCTGCCTCAAGGACTGCATCAATGTGATCCTGAAATCTTTTTGGATTGACGTACACGGTGACAGTGTCGATGGTTTCATCAATAGATGTAACAGAATCGTAGCAGTGCTTACCGGCAACCTCTTTTTTAAAGGGATTGACTAGATGCACTTCGTGCCCATGGTTTTCCAGGGCTTGCATTGCCTTGTAGGCGTACCTGGACGGCTTTTCACTTGCACCTATGATCGCAACTTTTTCAACCATTTTTAGTACCTTGTTGTTCTGGAACCTTGATGGGGGTGCTCCCCCTGGCTTTGTTTTTGATCGTGTATGGCTCAGACCGTACTTCTGGTCACGATAAAGCTGTCCTTGGGATTTGAAAAGGGAAAAACAGCACCTGGCCGGGATTTCTCCACAGCTCAGGTGGTGTTCGGTACGGTAGTTTTTGGTGCCTCATTACACTGAGGCTCATGTGTTGCCAAAAAACTACCGAAGATGGTATCGGATGGGCTGCGCGTTGGTGCGCCAGGCGAAGCCTGGTGCTTCTTGCAGGGTGCCCTGCGATAGAGCAGGAAGTCCCTGTCGGGCAAAGCCTAGCCAGCAGCCCGTACCG
>PDWJ01001489.1_pt1 | contig 28828 bp, 30 predicted proteins | sample 1430881 | NCBI WGS metagenome assembly PDWJ01 (sample SAMN01162460, study PRJNA174530) | Oral metagenome, whole genome shotgun sequencing project. | biome: Marine environment; feature: Marine mammal; material: Swab sample of the gingival sulcus; isolation source: swab sample of gingival sulcus...
CAATCTACCTTTGTTATCCGTTAATCTTCCATCATCTAAAACCTGTAAAAGCGTATTGAAAACATCAGGGTGAGCCTTTTCAATTTCATCTAAAAGCACTACAGAATAAGGTTTTCTTCTTACGGCTTCGGTCAGTTGACCACCTTCATCATAACCCACATATCCGGGAGGAGCGCCCACCAATCGAGATACCGAATGTCTTTCTTGATATTCACTCATATCAATTCTCGTCATATTGCTTTCATCATCGAATAAAAATTCGGCTAATGCTTTGGCGAGTTCCGTTTTTCCAACTCCTGTTGTTCCTAAAAATAGAAAACTTCCAATTGGTTTTTTCTCATCGCTCAATCCTGCTCTACTTCTTCTAATGGCATCTGAAACAGCTGTAATGGCTTCCTCTTGACCAACTACTCTTTTGTGTAATTCGTCTTCCAAATGAAGGAGTTTTTCTCTTTCGCTCTGTACCAATTTCGTAACAGGAATACCTGTCCATTTAGAAATTACTTCCGAGATATGTTCAGCGGTTACTTCTTCTTCTATCAACTCGTTTTCTTCGTTTTGCATTTCGAGTTCAAGTTTTTGCAATTCCTCTTCTTTTTCCCTTAATTTACCATATTGTATTTCGGCAACCTTGGCGTAATCTCCTAATCTTGACGCTTTTTCGGCCTCTAATTTTAAATCCTCAATCTCCTTTTTAATATGTGTAAGATTTTCTCCTTTTTGCTTTTCTTTTAACCACTGAGCGTGAAGTTCGTTGCGTTCCTCTTGGACTTTGGCAATATCTTCTTTCAGGTGTTTTACTTTCGTTTCATTTCCTTCTCTCGAAATAGCAACGAGTTCAATCTCCATCTGCATTAGTTTTCTATCCAAAATATCCAATTCTTCTGGCTTAGAATTGATTTCCATTCTTAATTTAGCACTCGCCTCATCTATTAAGTCAATGGCTTTGTCTGGTAGGAAACGGTCAGAGATATAGCGTTGAGATTGTTCCACTGCGGCAATAATCGCCTCATCTTTAATTTGAACTTTGTGATGAGCCTCATATTTATCCTTTATTCCTCTTAAAATGGCAATTGCCGATTCGGTATCAGGTTCATCAACCACTACTTTCTGAAATCTTCTTTCAAGGGCTTTGTCTTTCTCAAAATACTTTTGATATTCATTCAAGGTCGTTGCTCCAATGGCTCTGAGTTCTCCTCTCGCTAAGGCTGGTTTCAAAATGTTAGCAGCATCCATTGCTCCTTCGCCACCTCCTGCACCTACAAGCGTATGAATTTCATCAATGAAAAGGATAATTTGTCCGTCGGATTTTGTTACTTCGTTGATAACGGATTTTAATCTTTCCTCAAATTCTCCTTTGTATTTTGCTCCTGCGATTAACGCTCCCATATCTAATGAATAAAGCGTTTTGTCAGCAAGGTTTTCAGGGATGTCGCCGTTGATAATTCGGTGAGCGATACCTTCTGCAATAGCCGTTTTACCTACTCCGGGTTCACCGATTAATATAGGATTGTTTTTAGTTCTTCGAGATAGAATTTGCAATACCCTACGGATTTCATCATTTCTTCCGATAACAGGGTCGAGTTTCCCTTCTGATGCCAATTCATTAAAGTTTTTAGCATATTTTTGAAGACTTTGATAAGCATCTTCCGAACTTGCAGAATTGGCTTTATGTCCTTTTCTTAGTTCTTTAATTCCTTGCTCTAAGGTTTTTTTCGTAAGTCCAAAATCTTTCAATAATTTAGATACTTCGGATTTGGTGTCTAATAAGGCAATCCAAAGATGTTCAATCGTAACGAATTCATCGCCCATTTTTTTGGCTATATTAGGAGCGTTGAGAATAATTTGGTTACTGGTTTGAGAAAGATAAATATTACCGCCTTCCACTTGAGGTAACTTCTCTAAAAGTGTTCTGTTTTGTTGTTTAACTAAATTCAAATCCACTTCGGCTTTTTTCATTAAGAAATCCGAAACGGCATTATCGCTTTGCAATATTCCCTCCAATAAATGTTGAGGTTCTATGCTTTGATGTTTAAAGTCAAGAGCCACTTGTTGTGCTTTCTGAATGGCTTCTTGTGATTTTATTGTAAACTGATTAAAATTCATATTTTCGTTATTTAATGTTTTCTAATTCAATGTTCACAAAAAGTATTCTAAACCTTAATTCAATGAATTTTAAGACATTATGACTTGTTTTAAACATTGAATTGGTTTAATACTGACAAATTTTCCGAAAAAAGGGAAGGGTTTTAAAATATTTCTCAATCTCAGCCTCAATTTCAATCTCAACCTCAACCTTATTTGTTTTCATTATAAACAAGAAGTTTAATTTCCTTTTTTTTTAGAAAAACCTTACATTTGTTGCATACCAAGAAAGGAAATGATACAGGATTTTTATAAGTTAAAAGCAAAAAAAGTAGAGAAAGAAACCAATGATTGTGTACATATTACATTTGAAGTGCCAGATGAGTTGAAACACAAATTTGTTTATAAGCAAGGGCAATATGTTAACTTACTTTTTGATATTGATGGAGAGGAATACAGAAGGTCTTATTCTTTGGTGAATGCACCTTCGGAAAGAAATCAAGATATAGAGATTTTAGTAAAACGGTTAGAGGATGGAGTGGTTTCCACCCATTTGAACACGAATTTATCGGAAGGAGATATTGTACAAGTTCAGCCACCAATGGGGCATTTTTATGCGAGTTGTCATCCTACTAACGAAAAAACGTATGTAGGCTTGGCGGCAGGAAGTGGAATATCACCTGTTTTGTCTAATCTAGTGGAGGTTTTGTATCAAGAGGAAAAATCAAAGGCGTATTTGATTTTCAGTAACCGAGATACTCAAAATATTATTTTTAGAGAAAGAATAGATGCCTTAGAAAAGCAATTTGAGGGAAGATTGAAGGTGGTTTATCTTTTATCTCGTGAAAAGCATTTTGAAAACGAATTGTTTGAAGGGAGAATTTCTCCTGAAAAATTAGATGAGTTATTGGCTCATTTTGAAATTCCAGTAAAGGAAGCATCGTTCTTTATTTGTGGACCTTCGGAGATGATAAAAACCATTTCTACCTATTTGAAATCAGAGCGAAAAGTGCCTTCACTTCAAGTGATGTACGAATATTTTGCGGCTCCTGATGATGAAGATAATGGGGAGATGAGTGAGGAGTTTAAAAAGATTCCTAACCTTGAAAGTATGGTAACGGTTATCGTAGATGATGATGAATACGACTTTCATTTAAACTCAAAAAAGGAGAATATTTTGGATAAAGCCTTGATGGAGCAAGTGCCTGTTCCTTTCGCTTGTAAAGGTGGAGTGTGCTGTACTTGTAAGGCTCAGGTTTTAGAGGGAGAAGTATTTATGGAAAAGAATTTCGCTTTAACGGAAGAAGAAGTGGAAAAAGGTTTTGTACTGAGTTGTCAGTGCCACCCAACTACGAATGTAGTAATGTTGAATTTTGATGTGTAGAATGTAAATGTACCAATTTAATCAATGTGAAAGTTTACCAATTGTTACACTGTTAAATTAATAATATGATGAGAATTAAGTAAGTGTATATGAAGTTTAAATTAGCATTAATTATTTGTTTTGTCCTTTTAGGGATAAATGTTTCTGCACAGGAAACTAGGTATATTGAAGTAACGGGAAGTGCTGAAATGTTGATTCAGCCAGATGAGTTTATTTTTATTATTGGTATAGAGGAATACTGGAAAGAGGAATTTAAGAAAAAGAAAAAGTTTGATGACTATAAAAACAAGGTCAGTATAAGAGAAATCGAAGAACAACTTTTAAAAGATTTGAGCGAATTAGGGATTAAAAGGAAAGATGTAAAATCCACCGAAGTTGGTAATTATTGGAGGTATAGAGGTAAAGAGTTTTTAATAAGTAAGAAACTTGAAGTTTCAATGACCGATTTTAAGCTTATAAACGAAATTATTTCTAAGCTTGATAGAAAAGGAATTGACTATATGAAAATAGGAGAGCTTAAAAATAAAAATCTTGTTCATTATCGAAAAGAAGTTAAAAAACAAGCTCTACTTGCGGCAAAAGAAAAGGCAAAGTATCTTTTAGCAGTAATTGATAAAAAACTTGGAAATGTTATTTCAATAACTGAATTAAACTCCGACAATTATTTTTGGAGATCTCCAACGACTAGTAGTAATGTTGTTATGAATTCAAATCGTAATCAGGGAGTTGAAAATGAAAAGAAAATAAAATTAAGGTTTGAAATGAAGGCGAAATTTGAAATAAAATAAAAGACTAAGTTAGTGAAAAAAAGCAGTTAGAGGTTGAATATTGCCTCTTGACTTTAATATAATAAATAAGTCTCGAATCTTGGCTCTTGATTCTTGACTCTAAAAAAAAGAATATGGATTTAGATAAATTTGTACAATATGTCCAAGAGGAAAATAAGGTAGAACCGAAAGATGTAATGCCTCAGGATTATAGAAAATTATTGGTAAGACAAATGTCGCAACACGCTCACTCGGAGGTAGTGGGAATGTTACCAGAGGCAAATTGGATTACCAGAGCACCTTCGTTGAGGAGGAAAATGGCTCTTTTGGCGAAAATCCAAGATGAAGCAGGACATGGTTTGTATTTGTATTCAGCTACGGAAACTTTAGGTAATGGAGAAATTCCAGCCGATAGAGATGCTACTTATAACGATATGCTGAAAGGAAAGGCTAAATATTCAAGTATCTTTAATTATCCTTCGTTAAGTTGGGCAGATATTGGAGCGATTGGTTGGTTGGTAGATGGTGCAGCCATTATGAACCAAGTAATGCTAATGGGAAATTCTTATGGACCTTATTCTCGTGCGATGGTAAGGATTTGTAAGGAAGAATCTTTCCACCAAAGACAAGGGTATGAAATTTTAATGACCCTTTGTAAGGGAACACCACAACAAAAAGAAATGGCTCAGCAAGCATTAAATCGTTTTTGGTGGCCAGCATTGATGATGTTTGGACCTAATGACGACGCTTCTCCAAATTCAAAAATATCAATGAATTATAGAGTGAAAAGAGAAAGTAACGATTCTTTGCGTCAGAGGTTTATAGATGTTACGGTTCCTCAGGCTGAATTTTTAGGACTGACTATCCCTGATGAAAATTTAAAATTCAATGAAGAAACAGGGCATTATGAATTTTCTGAACTTCCTTGGGACGAGTTTATGAATGTTATTAGAGGAAATGGTCCAGCCAATAAAAAAAGAATAGAAACTAAAAGAAAAGCACAACGAGAAAATGCTTGGGTGAAAGAAGCAGCCTTGGCGTTTGCTCGTAATCAATCCAAATAATGTAGCAATGTAACAATTTAACAATAGTGCGAATGTATTATTCTATTGTTATATTAGTACACGGGTAAATTGTTACACTAATAAAAATTAAATAGATAAGGTTGAAAACTTTATAACTTTTTAACCTTGTTACTTTATAACTTAAATATTATGAGTAATTTAGATATGTGGGAAGTATTTACCCAAACAAAACCGGGATTATCTCACAAACATGCAGGAACAGTACAAGCACCAACGGCAGAGTTGGCATTACAGAATGCGAGAGATGTTTATACAAGAAGAAAAGAAGGAACTTCCATTTGGGTAGTGCCAAGTAAATATATCGTAACTTCGGAGGGAGTGGACAAAGAGGCTTTCTTTGATCCAGCAGATGACAAATTATATCGTCATCCTACTTTTTATGAAATTCCAAACGATGTTAAAAATATGTAAAATAAGAGGTTAGGTTTTAGAAGTTAGAGGTTAGAAATTCTAGTATCTAATGTCTAAAAGCGAAGCGGTCTAACTTCTAATTTATTAAATCGAAAGAAAATGAAAAACTATCTATTAAAACTTGCAGATGATAATCTCATAATGGGACAGCGTTTGGCAGAATGGTGTGGTAAAGGTCCTTATTTGGAGGAAGATATTGCACTTACCAATGTTGCTTTGGATTATTTGGGGCAGAGTTCTAACTTTTATAAATATGCTACTTCGTTTTATGATGAAATGAAAACAGAAGACGATTTAGCCTTTTTGAGATACGAACACGAATATTGGAATGCACAATTGGTAGAATTTCCAAATGGAGATTATGCACAAACCATTTTGAAGGTGTATTTCTTTAGTGTTTATCAAAAGTTATTATACGAAAGATTAGCCAATAGCGAAGATGAAAACTTATCTGCCTTGGCGAAAAAATCTTTAAAAGAGGTAAAATATCATTATACGCATACTTCTTCTTGGATGAATATTTTTGCCAATGGAACGGATGAAAGTAAAGAGAGAATGGCAAAGGCTTTGAATAACCTTTGGGAATATACAGGCGGTTTATTTGATGAAGTGGAAGGCGAAGAAAATTTAGTTAGATTAAATTTAGTACCTTCTTCAAAAGAACTTCATGATGCTTGGTTGAACCAAGTGAAAGCAGATTTTGAAAAATTTGGTTTATCCATTCCTGAAAGCGATTTTATGCAAAAGGGAAGTAGAAAAGGGATTCATACCGAGTATTTTGGGTATATCCTTTGCGAATTGCAATATATGCAAAGAGCCTATCCAGGTTGTATTTGGTAAATGTATTTAATGTACCAATGTGTATAATGTACCAATGTACCAATTATTATTACATTGTTAAACTGTTACACTATCAAATTGTTACATTGTTAGACTATTACATTGACAAAAATGGACTTATTAAAATTATTATCTCAGATTCCTGACCCAGAAATTCCTGTGATTAATATCGTAGAATTAGGAATTGTAAGGGGAGCGAAATTTTTATCCGAAAAAGAGGTGGAAATCATCATTACACCGACTTATTCTGCCTGTCCTGCGATGTTTAGTATAGAAGAAGATATTGTTAAATTGTTGAAGGAGAATGGATTGGTGGCTAAAGTGAAAACACAGATGTTCCCTATTTGGACAACAGATTGGATTACCGATGAGGCGAGAGAAAAATTAAGGGAATATGGCATTGCTCCACCAGAAAAGGGCGAGGGCGAAGACCATTTGGAAGTGCCTAAAAAATGTCCTCGTTGTGGTTCGGAAAATACCAAACAGATTAGTAGATTTGGTTCAACGCTTTGTAAGGCGAGTTATCAATGCCAAGATTGTTTAGAACCTTTTGACTATTTTAAATGTCATTAATGAAAAAGAGGCAAGAATTCAGAATCAAAAACCAAGATGATTCTTCTCTTGTTAAAAATAAATAAGTCTTGACTCTTGGTTCTTAGCGCTTGACTCTAAAAAACAAAATATTATGTACACTCAATTTGATGTAGAAACACACTTAGACGGTAAGTTGGTCATAGCTTACCTTAATGATGCTAAAACCTTAAATGCTTTAACGAAGCCGACCCTTTCGGAACTGAGAGATTTTTTTGAATATTATACCCACGATAAAACGGCAAGATGTTTAGCGATTTCGGGTCGTGGAAGAGCCTTTTGTTCTGGGCAAAATTTGGATGAAGTTTTTGTGGAAGGTAAAAAACATCATGAACACAGAATTGTCAAAAGAATTGTTCAGGATTACTATAATCCGTTGGTAAAGGCGATTTCTCATTGTGGAAAGCCAGTAGTTTCTTTAATGAATGGTCCTGCTGTAGGAGCTGGAGCGATGTTAGCCTTGATTTGTGATTTTACGATAGCCAAAGAATCTTCTTATTTTGCACAAGCTTTTATTAATATTGGATTAATTCCTGATACGGCAGGAACTTACTTTTTGCCTAAATTAATGGGAAGACAGTTGGCGAATTATTTGACTTTTACAGGCAAGAAATTATCTGCAAAAGAGGCATTGAATAGAGGGATTATTGCTGAAGTTTTCGAAGATGAAAAATTCGAGGAAGAAGCAATGAAAATATTGATGCATTTGGCTAATTTACCAACGAAAGCGATTGGCTACACCAAACGAGCGTTCAATGAATCTTATCACAATACTTTGAGTAATCAATTGGATTTGGAGGCTCATTTACAACAAAAATCTGCTCACACTGCCGACTTTTTCGAAGGTGTAAAGGCATTTCAAGAAAAAAGAAAACCGAATTATAAAGGAGAGTAAACTTGTTAGAAGTTAGAGATTAGAAGTTAGAGGTTAGATTGTGAATCTAATGTCTAAAAGCGAAGTGTTCTAACATCTAACCTCTATAAAAAAAATAAACAATGAAAAATATAGGAATTATTGGTTCTGGAACGATGGGGATTGGTATAGCACAGGTGGCATCTACGAATGGATGTAATGTGTTTTTATACGATGTTAATGAAGTTCAGACCGAAAAATCATTAGCGAGATTACAAAAAATACTCAATCGATTAGTAGAAAAAGGGAGAATCGATGAAACGGAATCAAAAGCGATTTTTAATAGAATTAAACCTTGTTCTCAGTTATCGGAACTGAAAGACGCTGATTTAGTGATAGAAGCCATTATTGAAAATAAAGAAATTAAGCAAAAGGTATTCACGGAATTAGAAAATTATGTTTCGGAAGATTGTGTGATTTCTTCTAATACTTCGTCTATTTCCATTACTTCTTTATCAGCAGATTTGAAAAAACCGAGCCGATTTATTGGAATTCATTTCTTTAATCCAGCACCGTTAATGCCTTTAGTAGAGGTGATTTCAGGACTGTTAACAGCGGGAAGTTTACCACAGGAAATTTATGATTTAATGAAGTCTTGGGGAAAAGTGCCTGTTATTGCACAGGATATTCCAGGCTTTATCGTGAATAGAATAGCAAGACCATTTTATGGAGAGGCTTTAAGAATTGTAGAGGAGAAAATTGCCACACCAGAGCAAGTAGATGATGCGATGAAATCTTTGGGAGGTTTTAGAATGGGACCTTTTGAATTAATGGATTTAATAGGTGTTGATGTGAATTTTGCCGTAACGCAAACGGTGTATAAAGATTATTTTTACGACCCAAAATACAAACCGAGTTTATTGCAACAGCGAATGAGCGAAGCCAAATTACACGGTAGAAAAACGGGAAAAGGTTTTTATGATTATTCGGAGAGAGCAGTAAAACCTATTCCAAAGAAAAACGACGAGTTATATGAAACTGTTTTTCATCGTATATTAGCAATGTTAATCAATGAAGCGGTAGAAATGAAAAGGTTGCAATTAGCCTCTGATGAAGATATTGAATTGGCAATGCAAAAAGGAGTGAATTATCCAAAAGGTTTATTAGCTTGGGGGAAAGAAATAGGGTATGCTAAGGTTTCCAAAACGCTTCAAAATTTATATGAAACTTATCAAGAAGAAAGATACAGACAAAGTCCTTTAATGAGAGAATTATAATCTATTGTTAAGGTGTTTATAATGTTGAGTATCGTTAAATTGGTATAACATTATTCATTAAAATAAAAGCGTAAAAATTTCTGATGAGATTTTTACGCTTTTTTTGTTGCATCTGTACAATGTATATCGTATTGTAATGCACGCAATGCTTGTTAAATTGGTTCATTTCTTCCGATGAAATTTATCCTTACAAAATATGATAAAAATCAACAAAATTCATTATATTTGTGCAGTTTGAAAATTAACACATTAATGTAGCAATGTAACAGTTTAACAATGTATCAATAAATCAGTTAATCAATAAATCATAAATCAGTAAATAAAATTAGAAAAAATGAACGCATTAGAAACGGCGGAATATATGTTTAATCAGGATTATTTTTCGCAATGGTTAGGAATTGAAATCGTAGAGGTAAAACCTAATTATTGTTTATTGAAAATGCCGATTAAACAAGAAATGATAAATGGTTTAAAAACCGTTCACGGAGGAGTAACTTTTGCTTTTGCGGATTCGGCGTTGGCTTTTTCGGGAAATAATAGTGGCAATGCCGCTGTGGCACTAAATTGCGTTATCAATTTTACCAAAGCCGTAAGATTGGGTGATGAACTTTTTGCAGAGAGTATTCAGATTTCAGATACACGAAAAACGGCGATCTATGATATTAAAGTGACCAATCAAAACAAAGAACTAGTAGCCAGTTTCAGAGGAACGGTGTACAAAATAGGAAAGAAAGTAGTGGAATTGTAACTAATAGAGGTTAGAGATTGGAAGTTAGAAATTAGAGCATAAGATTGTAAATCTAATATCTAACATCTAATAACGAAGTGGTCTAACATCTAAAAAAAATAAAGTATGAAATTAAAAAATTATATAGCAGGTCAGTGGGTTGAAGGAAATGGAGAAGGAATAAAACTGCACAATGCAGTCAATGGAGAGTTGGTTGCGATATCTGATACGCAAGGGATAGATTTTGAACAAGCCTTGCATTATGGTAGAACAGTAGGTTATCAAAATTTAGCATCAATGTCCTTTTATGATAGAGGTCAGATGCTGAAAAAGGTAGCTTTATATTTATTAGAAAGAAAGAAAAAGTATTACCAACTATCATATCAAACGGGAGCAACACATATTGACTCTTGGGTAGATATTGAGGGAGGATTTGGAACTTTTTTCACTTATTCTGGTTTAGCAAAAAGAATGTTGCCGAATACACCTTTCTGGGTAGATGGCGAAACGCAAAAAATTTCAGCAAATGGAACGCATTTGGGAACGCATATTTTAACACCTTGCGAGGGAGTTTCGGTGCAGATTAATGCATATAACTTTCCAGTTTGGGGAATGTTGGAAAAATTAGCCACTTCTTTATTGGCAGGAGTTCCGAGTATTGTGAAACCTTCGCCTTATAGTTCGTATTTAACGAATGAAGTTTTTAAGGATATGATTGAAAGTGGATTTATTCCTGATGGGGCTTTGCAATTGGTTTGTGGAGAACCGGGGAATATTTTGGATTTCGTTCAAGATGGTGATTCGGTGGTGTTTACGGGTTCTGCTAAAACAGGAAGAATGCTGAAAAGTTTACCTCAAATTGCTGGTCAGGCGGTTAGGTTTAATATGGAGGCAGATTCTTTGAACTGTTCTATTTTAGGATTAGATGCCAAAGTTGGAACACCTGAATTTGATTTATTTATCAAGGAAGTAAGAAACGAAATGACCACCAAGGCAGGTCAGAAATGTACGGCAATTAGAAGAATTATCGTTCCTGAAAATTTAGTGGGTGATGTACAGAATGCATTATCAAAGGCTTTAGATAAAGTAACGATAGGTAGTCCATTGGATAGGGCTACGAGAATGGGAGCGATTGTTGGAAAAGAGCAAGTAGAAGTATTAAAAGATAAGGTAAATATCTTAAAATCTGAAACGGAACTGATTTACGATGGTCAGCACGAATTGATAGGTGCCGATTTTGAAAAAGGAGCGTTCTTTACGCCAAAATTATTCTATAACGATAAACCTTTTGAGAAAAATATTTCTCACGATGTAGAGGCTTTTGGACCTGTTTCTACAATTATGCCGTATAAAGATGCCGATGAGGCTGCGGCTTTGGCGAAGAGAGGAAAAGGAAGTTTGGTAGGTTCTATTGTTTCTCACGATGAGAAATTTGTAGCAGAAACTTCTTGGAAAATGGCATCTCAGCACGGAAGAATATTTGTACTGAATAGAGATAATGCGAAGGAGAGTACAGGACACGGTTCGCCTTTACCAACGCTAATGCACGGAGGTCCAGGAAGAGCAGGAGGAGGAGAAGAAATGGGAGGTTTAGATGGTCTTCATTTCTTTTTACAAAAAACGGCTATTCAGGGGTCGCCAGATATTTTAACAGCGATTACCAAAGTATATACCGAAGGAGCAGAGAAAAAATATACCGATAAACATCCTTTCCAATATTATTTTGAAGAGGTAGAAGTAGGAACGGCTTTGGAAACGGCAGGAAGAACAGTTACTGATGCTGATATTGTGAATTTCTCTAATGTTTCTTGGGATCATTTTTATGCTCATACCGATGCTACGAGTTTAAACGGAACGATTTTCGACCAAAAAGTAGCACACGGATATTTCATTCTTTCGGCTGCTGCTGGATTATTTGTTTCAGGTAAAAAAGGACCTGTAATTGCGAATTATGGATTGGAAGATTGTGCATTCTTTAAGCCTGTTTATGCAGGAGATACGATTACGGTTTATTTAACAGCGAAGGAGAAAATCAATAGAGGAGTAAAAGGAAGAAATATTCCAAGTGGTGTGGTAAAATGGTTGGTTGAGGTTGTAAACCAAAGAGATGAGGTGGTTTGTGTGGCTACTATTTTAACTTTGGTGGCTAAAAAATCTCCATTTATTAAAATGGATAAAAAGAAAATTCAAAAAATAATAAATGGTTTATCGGAGAATACAAAACCTCAGTGGGGGAAAATGACGCCTCAGCATATGGTGGAGCATTTGGAGATGACTTTAAAATATAGTGTTGGTCAGCCAGAAGCAGAAAAATGCTATACCGAAGAAGAGCATTTGGAGAAATACCAAGATTCTTTATATAAACATCATAAAATGCCAAAAGAATTTAATGCGCCGTTTTTACCAGCAGATGGTAGTTTGCCAGAATTAAGACATAAAAATTTAGATAAAGCCAAAGATGCGTTTATGGAGGCTTTACAGGAATATATTGTCTATTATAAGGAGAATCCTTTTGCCGAGCATCTGAATTTCGTTTTTGGAATGTTGAATAAAGAGATGTGGGAATTATTACACAGAAAACACTTTACACATCATTTTGAGCAATTTGGGTTGATTTGATAATTAGTGATTTAGTAATCAGTAGTCTAGTTTAATTAACCTACTAGATGACTAGCGTACTAGATACTAGATAACTTTTAAAAATAAAAAATATGGAAGCATTTGTAAGTTCAGAAATTAAAAATAGAATAGCCGAAATTACATTCGGAACACCAAAAAGTAACTCTTTACCGGGTGCAATTTTGGAGAAATTAGCTCAGACCATTTTGGAGGAAGGAGCAAAAAAAGAAGTAAAAGCCATTTTGGTAAAATCCGTAGGAGAGCGAGCGTTTTGTGCGGGAGCGAGTTTTGATGAATTATTAGTTATTGATGATTTAGAAACCTCAAAAAAATTCTTCGGAGGATTTGCTAAGGTGCTGAATGCAATGAGAAATTGCGGTAAAATTGTAGTGGTAAGAGTGCAAGGGAAAACCACAGGAGGTGGAGTGGGATTGGCTTGTGGAGCGGATTATTGTTTTGCAACCGAGCATTCTGCATTGGCACTTACGGAGATTAATTTAGGGATTGGACCTTTTGTTATTGGACCTTACGTAGAGCGAAAAATTGGAAAATCTCAATTTTCGGCGATGGCGATAGATGCCGATTTTAGAAGTGCAAAATGGGCAAAAGAGCATAATGTTTATCATTCCGTTTCCGAAAATATTGAGGAAATGGATAAAGCCTTAGATGCCTTTTTGGAAAAATTAGCCACGAGAAGTGATGCAGCATTGGCATTGGTGAAAAAGGTATCTTGGGAAGGTACAGACCATTTCAACGAATTGATGCCTGATAGAATCCATATGAGTGCGTCTTTGATTTTGGAAAAAGAAGCCAAAGAAAGCATCGAAAAAATTAAAATCAAACTGAGAGAGAAGAGAAAATAACCAGTAATCAGTGGTCTAGTAATCAGTAGTTTAGTTTAACTAGATTACTAGGTTACTAGAGAACTAAACAACTCAAACAAAATGAATTTATACGAAATATTTATGTTGCTAATTTGCCTTTCGGCAGGTTTTGCATTTATCAATCAAAGGTTTTTAAAATTACCTTTTGTAATAGGCTTATTTTTCTTATCCACTATTTTATCTCTAGGGGTTTTATTATCCGAACTTTGGGTAGATATTGATATTCATAGGATTCAAGATTTTTTACAAAAAGCGAGGCTTGATGAACTCATTATTGATGTATTCCTTGGATTTTTACTTTTTGCAGGGGCTTTGCATACCAACTGGGCAAATTTAAAATCTCAAATTCGGTCGATTACCAGTTTTGCATTGGGAGGCGTAATTTTATCCACGGGAATTATTGCTACTTTATTTTACTTCGCATCACAGGCATTGGGCATTGAGATTGATTTCATCTATTGCTTATTATTTGGAGCATTGATTTCTCCTACCGACCCAATTGCTGTTTTAGGGATATTGAAAAAAGCAGGAGTGCCTAAAAAGACCGAATCCATTATTGTAGGGGAAAGCTTATTTAATGATGGGGTAGGTGTTGTGATTTTTATTGCACTGATGGACACTTTAAAATTAGGAGATTTTGATACGGCACATTTTGGAATCTTATTCGTTCAGGAAGCGATAGGAGGTATTATTTTAGGGCTAATCTACGGTTATGTTTTACACTTTTTATTAAAGAAAATTGACCACTACGAAACCGAGGTTTTATTGACTTTGGCATTTGTAATGGGAGGATATTATTTGGCGAATTATTTCCATATTTCGGGAGCGTTATCAATGGTGGTCATGGGATTGATGGTAGGGAATTTCAGAACCAAAGTATCGATGAGTGATACCACTTTGGAGTATGTGCATAAATTTTGGGAATTATTAGATGTGGTACTGAATGCGTTATTATTCTTAGTGATTGCATTTGTATTAATCGTGGTAGATTTCGAAATATTGTATGTGGTTTTGGGAGCTATTTCTTTATTGATTGTTTTATTGACGAGAGCATTTTTGGTTTATGTTCCATTAAAGGCATTTCCAAAGTTCTTCAACCTAAATAAAAACGATGCAAAAATTATCTCTTGGGGTGGACTGAGAGGAGGTTTATCCTTGGCGTTAGTTTTATCTCTACCTGATGGCGGAGCAAAAGAGGTACTATTGGTAGCGACTTATTTCACGGTGTTGTTTAGTATTTTGGTACAAGGTCTAACGATTGGAAAAGTAGCAGAATCTAAATGATTTTTTGTGCGATAACTTGTTGATTATCGTAAAATGATTAATTGATTATTGTATAATGACTGTATTTTAATTAATCATTTTACGATATTTTTTTATTGGTAAGAGCATTTTTGCTCGTACTCACAAGGAAACATTATTAATTTGTGAAAAATGAATAAAAATCTAATTTTATTGTTATTAATTTGTTTTGTGTCTTTAGGATGTGAAACAAATATTGATTGTAATGAGGTTCAAGAAATTAAAATTGAAAATAGGTAGTATAAAGAGAATGGAGGGGACAAAAATTTAATTCTGAAAAAAAAGGAAGATATTTTTTTTATTTGTAGTAGAATTAAACATTTTTCTAAGGGAAAGCATTTAATGGTTGGGTATAGTTATGGAGATGTAGATATATTTGTATGTGGAAAAAAAATACAGGCTATATTCACATATCGTTATGGAGTCGTGTATAGAGTGAGCCCTGGTAGATATGTATCTGATAAAAAACTCACGGATAAGATTGTGAAATTAATGAATATAAAAAAAATATGTTGGGGAGAAGATTGCCCGTAATGGTGTTTTGTGTTTAAGTAAAAAACTTGTTTTCTCCTTTTACTCGTATCTACAAGGTTAAAAAAAAGTATATTTGTGTGTAATAACGAAGAGGAGCGAGGGAGGTATGATTCAAAAAAAATAAGAGGGAATGAGGTATATACTTTGTGTAATATTAGTTTTTAGTAGTGTGGTTGTAAAAGCACAATCTAGTCTAGATATTGAAGATATATTTAAAATGCAATTGTTTTTAGATAAGAAGTTAACGATTCACTCATCTACAAAGGGTGTAGTCAAAGATAATGCTTTATATCAAATATTTAGTGATTCAGCAGAATTAAATATAGATACTTTGAAGGTTAACTCTGCCTTATATTATTTTATTGATCCATTTCAATACTATAAGGTTGATTTGAAAAACACGATTCAAAACTTATCAAATGAAGATTCTAAAATACAGTCTTTAAGTTTTTTTCATGGCTTAAATACTATTTATATTCTAGCTATCAATTCAGAAACAGGGTTGACATATCGTCTAAAAGGATTTAATGGCAATGATTTTTTGACTTTTTTACGAGATTTTAAAGAAATGTACAGAAAACAGACAGGGAATTCTGTGTCAAATAATAAATTTATAAAAAAATATAAGTTACCTGATGTTGATTTTAAATGTTTGTATAAAGGGTTAAGGTCAGGAAATATTGATATTCAAAAATACCCTTGTTTGATTAGATGTAGCGACCCTATTCGGGTAAGGTAATGTATCAGAAACACTATTCTGCACTTAAACAAATGTTTAGAACGAGCAAAAAGTAATTACAGCAATTGAAAAAGCACCTAAGAAGAAATAATAATATGAGAAAAATACTTGAATCTAAATACTTTTATTTAATTTTAATACTCTTATCTACTGTTTCTTATTTTTTTGAACATTTACTATTATTGTTTGTAGATAATTTTTATATCATAAATGTATTACATATAGTTTTTAATCTTCTTTTTCTTATACTTTTATTAAAATTTCTCAAAACTAAAAATTTTAAAGATTCTGAAATAAGACCAAAAGCGGCAGTATATATATTGCTAGTTTGGTGTGTCGTGAGTTCGCTAGGGATAATTTATGATTTCGTAATTGAAGCTTCTATATAAAGGATTAGTGCGAAATAATTTTAATCCAAAATTAAAGTTTTAAAAAAGCAGACTTTGGCATAATTTTTTCATCCAACCATTTTAAAAGCAGTATCAATGAAAAAATTATTATTAGTAGGATTTTTGGGAGCATTAGCATTAACTTCTTGTTCTACGATTAAAAAAGGAAAACAAGCACAACAGGATAGAGCAGCATTTCTAAAAATGAAAGGAGATTGGGTTTTAACCAGTGTTCAAAATAGTAAAAATTTTAGAATAAAACCTTTTAATGAAGGTGTAGATGCTAAATGTTTTGAAGGAAGTCAATGGAAGTTAGTCCCGAATAATTATACGGGTTCTTATACCTTAACCAATTGTAAGTCGGTTACTCAGCCTATCAAGTTTGAGGTGGTGGATGGTAATACATTTCAGTTTAAGAGAGTTCATGCCGATGTGAAAGCCAAAAGCGTTATTGCAGGGTACAAATTAATGTTAATAGAGCGTTCCGAAAATACTTTTTCTTTGAAACAGTCTATCCCTTTTGATGGAGAAGTGGTGAATGTAATATATAATTTCCAAAGAGTTCAAAAGTAAAAAATAAATAAATTTAAAAAATGAAAATAAAAAAAGTAGCCGTATTATTCTTATCGGCAAGTTTGTTGTTAACGAGTTGCGAGGCATTGCAAAATTCTAATAAAGAACAAAGAGGAACAGCGATTGGAGCAGGAGCAGGAGCGGTCATTGGTGGAGTATTAGGAAACAATATCGGAAAAGGAGGAAATGGTGCTTTGGGTGCTGTTTTAGGAGGAGTTATTGGTGGAGTAGTAGGAAACCGAATCGGTAATAAAATGGATAAGCAAGCCAAAGAAATTCAGCAAACTTTACCAGGAGCAGAAGTGGAAAGAGTAGGAGAAGGTATTAAGATTACCATGAAAGAAAATATGGTGAATTTTCAATTCAATTCTTCAGCTTTGGGAACAGTTGCAAAGGCTAATTTAAACAAATTGGCGAAAGTCTTAAAGCATAATCCAGATACCAATATCAATATCTACGGACATACCGATAGCAAAGGAAGTGATGCTTACAATCAAACATTATCGGAAAAAAGAGCCAATGCAGTTAAAAAGTATTTAATATCAAAAGGTATTGCTTCTTCCAGAATGTTCACAATGGGAATGGGAGAGACGGAACCTAAAGCAACCAATGATACTGCTGCGGGAAGAGCGGAAAACCGAAGAGTGGAATTTGCTATTACTGCCAATAAAAAGATGATAGACGAAGCTTCTAAATATAAGTATAAATAAATACCAATACTTAATTGATATTAGTTTACAAAAAGTCCAAAACCATTAAGATTTTGGACTTTTTTTGTAGCGTATTTTCAAAGACTAATACCAATTTCGATTTGATATAAATAGGATTACTTCAAATAAAATCCTTACTTTTGTACCTGCAACGAAAAACAAAAGATGAAACATTATTTAAAACTAATTAGAGCACATCAATGGGTGAAGAATATTTTTGTTTTTTTACCTTTGGTTTTTTCGGGGAATTTTTTTCATACCGATTTGTTTTTGAAAAGTTTAGTCGCTTTTTTTTCATTCTCTTTGGCGGCGAGTTGTGTCTATATCATCAATGATTATTCCGATATCGAGTCCGATAGAAAACACCCTGAAAAAAAACATAGACCTTTGGCAAGTGGAGCAATTTCCAAACCAACAGCCATTCTTGTTTTGCTGGTTTTAATTTTGTTGAATATTGGGTTGTATTTTTTTGCTGAGTATTATTTCAATCTCTCTTTATGGAAGTTTGCCGTGATCATTCTGAGTTATACCATAATGAATATCGCTTATACTTTTAAATTAAAACATGTGGCAATTATTGATGTTTGTATTATTGCTATTGGTTTTGTTTTGAGGGTTTTAGCAGGAGGTTATGCTTCGGGAATCCCTATTTCTCAATGGGCAATTTTACTCACTTTTGTCTTGGCGCTCGTCTTGGCGATTGGTAAAAGAAGAGGTGAACTGATTAATGCTCAGATTTCAGGAAAAACAAGGAAAGCCTTGGACGGTTATAATGTTCAGTTTACGGATATTGCTTTGTCGGTTTCTGTAACTTTAGCCATTATTTCTTATCTTATGTTTACCCTAATGCCCGAAGTTCAGGAGCGTTTTGGGAAAAAAGTTTTTTATACCGTGATTTTTGTGGTATTTGCTTTTTTAAGGTATTTACAACAAACTTTGGTGTATAATAAAACCGAATCGCCTACCAAAATTATTTATAAAGACCGCTATATTCAAGCGACTATTGTCATTTGGGTGGTGGCATTTTTAGTATTAATCTATGAAAAACAATTTTTAAACTGATGAAACCGAATTATATTCAAAAAGTAACCAATTGGGGAAATTACCCTGTGGTAGAAGTGGAAATGAAATCGGAAGATACGGTTTCGAAAATTAAAGATTTTGTAGAAAATAGAAATGAAGTTATTGCCAGAGGAAACGGAAGATGTTATGGCGATGCTTCACTTGGAAAGCATGTTTTTTCTACGAAGAGACTCAATAAATTCATTCATTTTGATAGGCTAAATGGTATTATAGAATGTGAATCTGGTGTTCTATTGTCCGAAGTTTTGGAATTGATTGTTCCTCAAGGCTATTTTTTATATGTAACACCGGGAACGAAGTTTGTGAGCGTTGGTGGAGCGATAGCCTCTGATGTTCATGGTAAAAATCATCACGCCGAAGGTTGTTTTTCGGAATTTTTGGTTTCTTTTGAAATTTTGAATGAAAAAGGGGAGGTACTGACTTGCTCTCGTGAAAAAAACGAAGATTTATTTTGGGCAACCATTGGTGGAATGGGACTGACGGGAATTATCCTCTCAGCGAAATTCAAACTGAAAAATATCGAAACAGCTTATATTCGTCAGGAAAGTATTAAGGCGTCTAATTTAGACGAAATTTTCAAACTTTTTGAAGAAAGTGAAGATTGGACTTATAATGTGGCGTGGATAGATTGCCTTCAAAAGGGCAAAAATATCGGTCGTTCTATCTTAATGAGAGGAGAACACGCTTTTATTGATGAATTACCAACGAGCAAAAAGAAGTCGCCATTGCATTTAAAAAAGAAACCCCAACCGACCATTCCGTTTTATTTTCCAGGTTTTGTGCTTAATAAATTGAGCGTTAAAATTTTCAATTGGCTATATTACGGAAAGCAAAGAAAAAAGCAAGTCAATAGTTTTGTGGATTACGAAACCTTTTTTTATCCGTTAGATGTCCTTAACGAATGGAACAAAATTTATGGTAAAAAAGGCTTTATTCAGTATCAAATGGTTATTCCAAAAGAGCAAGGAAAAGAGGGAATGAAACAAATTTTAGAAACGATTGCCAATAGTGGAAATGGTTCGTTTTTAGCAGTTTTAAAATTATTTGGTAAACATAATCCTCAGGCGTATAATTCTTTTCCAATCGAAGGGTATACCTTGGCATTAGATTTTAAAGTCAACAAAAAATTGAAAAAATTAGTCGCTCAGTTGGACGAAATTGTAGAGCGATTTGGTGGACGAATTTACTTGACCAAAGATAGCATGAGTAAACCATCATTGACTAATTATTTAAAAAATATCAATAACTCAAAATTCGTTTCTTTTCAGGATAAAAGAATTAGAAATCATTAATTATCAATAAAAATATGATTGTATTAGGTAGCAATTCGGAAGTGGCGCAGGCTTTTGTAGAGAAAGTCTTGAAAGAGGGAAAAAGGTATGAAAAAATTTACCTTTTCACTTCCAATCGAGCAACAACACAGAAGTTCGCTCAGCATATCGAGGTTAAATATACCCAAAGTTCGGAGATTTTTGAGGTAAATTTACTTGAAAAATTAGACGAACAAAAATTTGAACATATTCACTCCGACTTACTTTTTTGTGCAACGGGGTATTTAGGAAAAGGCTCCGAGGAAGGTTTGTATGACACTGATAATACGCAGAGAATTATTGATATTAATTACGCTAAATTAGTTCCGCTTATCAATCATTTTGCTCAAAAAATGGAAGCAAAACGCAAAGGGGCAATCATTGCTTTGTCTTCTGTGGCAGGAGAGAGAGGGAGGCAGAGTAATTTTATTTACGGAAGTGCCAAGGCAGGATTTACGGCTTATTTATCGGGGTTAAGGAATTATTTATTTCATAAAAAGGTGCATGTTCTTACCGTAAAACCAGGGTTTATGGCAACGAAGATGACCGAAGGTTTGCCTCTCAATCCGAAACTAACAGCTACACCAGAACAAGCAGGGAATTGTATTTATAAAGCATACAAAAAAGAGAAAAATGTGGTTTATGTTTTACCTATTTGGCGATTAATAATGTTGATTATCAGAAATATTCCTGAATTTATATTTAAAAAATTGAAAATGTAATCTATAAGGAATTAGAGCGAAGGAGATAGGGCTTAGTTGCGAATGCATATTTCTTCATTTTCCACTAAGGCGTTAAGTTTTCCCTAAATCCAAATCCCTAAATCCTAAACCCTAATGGTATGAAAAAAATCTATTGTTTTGACTTTGATGGAACACTGACTTACAAGGACACGATGTTTTTATTTTTGAAGTTTTATAATACTAAAAGATATTATTTTCAGTTTTTAAAGCATTTTCCTTTATTTATTTTATTGAAAATGAAATTGGTGAGTGCAACTAAGGTGAAACGAAGTTTTATTTTTTCGATTATTAAAGATGATACTCGACAAAATATAGAACATAAAGCTCAATTATTTTTTGAGCAAAACTATCCGAATCTTATCAGGGAAAACGCGTTATCTTTTATCGATGAAATAGACCGAGAACACACAGCAATGTATTTAGTTTCGGCGTCTTTGGATATCTGGTTGAAACCTTTTGCAGAGCGTTTAGGAATGAATTTAATTTCGACTCAGGCAGAATTTAAAGATGAAAAATTCACAGGTCGTTTTATGGGCAAGAATTGCAATGGCGAGGAAAAGGTGAATCGGTTACAATTGGTTTTAAAAGGCAAGAAATATGATAAAATTATTGCTTTTGGAGACACAAAAGGTGATAAACCCATGTTAAACTGGGCAAACAAAGGTCATTATAGATTTTTTCATTAACGATACTTGAAATAACTTTTTAAAACTCACATTCTATTGGGAATGTGAGTTTTTTTATAACGATTAAAAATAATTTTATAATTTCGTATTAACAAAAAAACATTAAAATGATGAAAAAATTACTATTACTAAGCTTAATGCTTATAAGCCTTTACGGATGCAGAGAAAAAGAACAAGACCCTACTGTTTTACCACCCGCCACACAAGAAGGTAAAAATACAGGAGGTGCTTTGGTAAATGGCGAAGTTTGGGTGGCAAGGATAGAGTATGATACAAGATTTAATAATTATAATTACTCAAACACATCACACCGTTTGAAAATATTTTTGAGAGAATATAATGGTAATGATCATTTGTCTATTTATATAGATGATGAATATAATCATATTGAGGAAGGTTCTTACGCCTTAAACAACACCTCTATAAATAGGGGATTATTTGCAAAATCTTCTTCTTTTGAAGAAACTTATTATACTAATTCAGAAAATGTAGGAACTCTCACGATAACGAAATTCGATAGGAACAAAAATATTGCAAGTGGTACTTTCGAGTTTGATGCCGTAAATGTAAATGGGGAGATTGTTCATATTACCCAAGGAAGATTTGATAAAAAATTTGCACAATAATAAAACTTAAAAGCAATGAAAAATAATAAATTACACATTTTAGCATTTTTGTTGGTAAGCATAATGTCTTACTCTCAAAATATTTATTCTAACCAAGGTTTGCCCTTGCCTGCTAATGCAGAAATTAAATAAAACACTTCTTGTTATTTGTAATTATTAAAAATAATTTTATAACTTCGTAACCATATAACTATAACAACAAAAAAACATTAATATTATGAAAAAATTACTATTACTGGGCTTAACACTTATAAGCCTTTACGGATGCAGAGAAAAAGAACAAGACCCTACCGTTTTGCCACCCGCCACACAAGAAGGTAAAAATACAGGAGGTGCTTTGGTAAATGGCGAAGTTTGGGTGGCGGAAAAACAAAAGCTTAATATTATAGGTAACGGTGTTCCTGTTACAGAATATGGGTTCTCAAATAACCAGTATTATTTAAAAATATACCTTTATAAATCAAATAGTTCAATAGATGTAATTGTTAAGGACATTGACGATATTACAACAAAAACATATTATTTAAATAATGTAAATAAAGCTCTTTATACACCAGATTTATGGATGGATTATATCACTAGTATCAATAATATTGGAATCCTCAAAATCACAAAATTTGACAAACAAAATAAAATAGTAAGTGGAATATTTGAATTTGATGCTGTAAATGATAATGGAGAAGTGGTTCATATCACCAAAGGGAGATTTGATAAAAGATTTTAAAAAAATAGTATAGTTATGAAAAATAATAAATTACACATTTTAGCATTTTTGTTGGTAAGTATTATCTCTTATTCTCAAAATATTTATTCTAATCAAGGTTTGCCCTTGCCTGCTAATGCAGAAATTAGATAAAATAATTCTCGTTATTTATAATCATTAAAAATAATTTTATAACTTCGTAACGATATAATTTTATAACAACCAAAAAAAATATTAACATTATGAAAAAATTACTATTATTAGGTTTAGTATTTATAAGCCTTTACGGATGCAGAGAACAAGAACAAGACCCTACTGTTTTACCACCTGCCACACAAGAAGGTAAAAACACAGGAGGTGCTTTGGTAAATGGCGAAGTTTGGGTGGCACAGAAAGTAAAAAGTTCACACTTTGTTTTTAAAACATATTATGAATATCCATCTCCAAATACTAATGGAGGAGAGTATCGTTTAAAAATAGTTTTAGCAAGACCAGAAGGGAGTATATCTCATAGTCTCATAAGGTTTTTTATTAAAGATACAACCGACATTACTACAAAAACATATATTTTAAATGATTTAAACGGAGGGGGGTACTCTACGAGTACTGATGATGATTATGCTACAAATTCTCAAAATACAGGAAGTATTACCATTACAAAATTTGATAAAGATAAACAGATTGTAAGTGGGTATTTTCAATTTGATGGAGGTAATGTTAATGGAAATGGGGAGGTGATACATATTACCCAAGGAAGATTTGATAAAAAATTTATACAATAATAAAACCTAAAAGCAATGAAAAATAATAAATTACACATTTTAACATTTTTCTTGGTAAGCATTATGTCTTACTCTCAAAATATTTATTCTAATCAAGGTTTACCTTTACCTGCTAATGCAGAAATTAAAGAAAATACCCTACAAAATAAATTTAAGGATTTAGACAAATCTAAAATTCCTCACGGTTTGTTATTAGATGCAGCGGTAGAGTTTATAGACCTTAAAAAGTACAATGGTACTATACCCGATAGTTCTTATACCAGTCCAAAGATCTTGCAAAATATTTACAATACGCTTGTAATGAGTAGGCTCAGTAATGCTACAATATTTGAAAAAACACCAATGGATTTTGTTGCCGATTGGAAAAACGAAGAAAAATTGCACTTAATTCCTTTGGCAGGTATGTATTATCAATATGCTCAATTTTCCGAAGAAGTACAAAATTATGCTAAAAATAACGGAAGTCTTTATAAACTGGATTTTAATGGCACCTCTTTAAAAGATAAATACATCAATGGAGTATGGCAAAATCCGTATGAAGAACAGAGCGTATTCGCCATTGCTCCCGCTTGCCTCTCCTCTCACAACCTCCATTTTAACATTTTATTTCCCAAAGATTTATTTTTAAGCAATCAGATGGACGAAGTTCACAAAATAGAATATCGTTTAGCAGATAATCGTCCTTATAAGGTATTGCCTTATGACGATTATATTCCTGTAGATTATGATGAACTGGGAACTTATCGTTGGACTTTTAAACTGACTTTAAAATCTGGGGAGGTACTCTATACGCATACGCAGTTTACCGTAGATGGAGATTTAGACAAATATGTGGACATTACCCGTTCTTCTTATCATAGAAGCGGTGATGATTTCAGTGAATATGAAAAGGTAAAAATAAAAGAATATACTTATTCACCCAATTCTCCTTGGTATCCTACTTTGAGTGCGACATTGGCAACGCTCTACATTAAAAAAGCACCAGGGCATCAGAAAATACAAAAACCCTTTATTGTTGCCGAAGGTTTTGATTTAGGGCATATTATCCATCCAAGTGAAGAGGCAGGAGAGAATACGATAAAGGGGTTTTTAAACACTCTCGTTTATGACAATAATTATACATTAAAAAATTATTTAACAAACAACTACGACATCATTTATGTAGATTGGGCGAAGGGGACAGATTTTATTCAAAATAATGCAAAGGCTTTAAAGGCGGCTATTCATTGGGTTAATAATAATAAAGTAGGCAATGAGAAAAATGTGGTTTTAGGACAAAGTATGGGTGGTCTCGTCGCAAGATACGCCTTAAAAGATATGGAGGACAACGGAGAAGACCACGATACTAAACTCTATATCTCCCACGACTCCCCGCATTTGGGTGCTAATATTCCTCTTGGCATGCAGTATATGATGAATAATCTAACTCGTGCCTATATCAAAGCTCCTTATACTTCGATTGTAGGAAATTATATTGTTCCTGCTGTTTCAAAAGACTATTGGGGTTCGGTGGGAGAAATTTTAACCATTACAAGTACACCTGCTGCAAGACAGATGCTTATCAATTATGTGGATATTGGGGATAATATCAACAACTCTATTCATAATGCTTGGCAAAATGAATTAAATGCCAAAGGTTTTCCACAACAAACCAGAAATGTAGCCATCTCCAATGGTAGCGAATGTGGTACAGACCAAAATTTGCAAAATTTACTTAATGTAAATATGGAAGTTAATAAACAATACTTATTTTCAGATTTATTAGGTGTTATGTTAGGGTTTGACTTTGATGATGTGGGTACTGTTTTGTTGGGTATATTACCAGGAACATCTTGGTGTGATTTTAATTTTACTGTAAAACCAATGACGCATCTCAATTCAAATAAAAAACTCTATGATGGTAGTATTGTATATAAAAAGGAAATATTATGGTTTCTCCCAGCACAGAGTACTCTTGTAGAAGGGAGTGCGTATCAACCTAGTGGTATATTACCTTATGATAAATACGGTGGAGGAAAACATGACCTTGCAGAAAGTCAGTTACCAGAGGATTTTCAAGATGAAGTGGAGGTTAATCAATTTGGCTTTATTCCTACCCCAAGTGCATTATGTATTCATGGAGGAACACAAACCCTTACAGAAGATGATTACCAACGGTCTTATTCTCCAGAAGACGATGCAGCCCTTTCTCCTTTTGATAATTTTGTAGTAGAAAAGGTAAATGTTGATAATCAGCATCATATTTCTTTTAGTGATAGAAATGGGCGATTTATTATGAATCAACTTTCTAATAACTCTAATTTGCAAAATAAAACAATAACCTCTACTAATCTTTGTGGAGATAAAATAAAAATAGGCGGGGAATCTATAATCTGTGATGATAGTGGAGAAATGCTTTATACCACAGGTTTTGCACCTTATATTCAATGGTCTTTTCTTGAAGGAGCCAATTTAGTTGATATAAACAGTCCAAACAATGCGTCTCAGTTTTCATTTACACCTAAAAACGGAGCGAATGGTTTAATTAGGTTGAAAGTTAAACTATGGGATCAAGATGCCTCTAATACAACTTTCAAAAAAGTATGGGTAGGAAAACCTAAAGTTCGAAAAAAGAATGAGGGTAATCTGCAGTTATATATTGAAAGTAAAGTAGATGATGCCACATTGCAAGAGCAAGGAATAGATGCCATTGAAAGTATTGCTTGGAAAAGACTAGATACAGGGCAAATAATGTATGGTCCAGCAATAGCACCGCTTAATAATATCCCTATGGAGGTGACCATAACCAATAAATGTGGAGAAAAGAAATTTACATTTACATTTTTTAATACTCCACCACCTTCTGATTGTGGCAATGTAGGTGTTGTGGGTAATAGCTTAATTCCTAACCAATATCAAATTGAAATCATCAACCCTTGCCTATTTGGTAATGGAAATAATTTGTTCGCTAGAAATGCTCAACAACCAACTTACCAAATCACTGTGGCTAATGCAATGGGGGTAATCGTTATTTCTACAACAGGAACTACATTTAGTTTAGAAGGTTTACCTACTGGAAATTATTTTGTTCAAGTAATGAAAGACAACGAAATTGTTGCTAGTCAGACATTGGTAAAGCAATAAATAAAATAATACAACAATATTAAAAGTAAGAAATAGAATAAATCAAGTCCCTCTCTTTTAGCGAGGGATTTAGCGTCGGGTTTATAAAAAAAGCTTGTTTTTTAATGCTTTTGATTAGGATAAAATAAAACGATACTTAGATTGGCATTCATTTTTTTTCATTAAATTTGGGGCTTAAAAAAATAATCATAATGAATAAAGTATATTTAGATAATGCAGCAACTACGCCTTTGGTGGATGAGGTAATAGACGAGATGCTATCCATTTTGAAAAACACTTATGGAAATCCTTCATCTACGCATAGTGTGGGACAGGAGGCAAAAGTAAAGTTGGAAAGTGTAAGGAGAAAAATTGCAGATTATTTTAGGGTTTCTCCTGCCGAAATTATTTTTACCTCTTGTGGAACAGAGTCTAATAATATGATTATCAAATCTTGTGTAGACCATCTTGGTGTAGAAAGAATCATCACTTCTCCTTTGGAGCATAAATGTGTTGCAGAATCGGTTTTGGCAATGAAAAACAACCGTGGTGTAGAAGTCGTTTATCTTCGCCCTAATAAAAAAGGAGATATTGATGTAAACGATTTAGAAAAGGTTTTAAAATCATCGGATAAGAAAACTCTGGTAACTTTAATGCATGCCAATAATGAAATTGGAAATATTTTAGATATTGAAAAGGTAGGAAATATTTGTAAAGAACACAATGCGCTTTTCCACTCGGATACCGTGCAAACAGTGGCTCATATGGATTTAGATTTTTCTCAACTCCCAGTCGATTTCGCTTCTTCTTCTGCACATAAATTTCACGGTCCAAAAGGAAGTGGATTTGCATTGATTAGAAAATCAACAGGTTTAAAAGCATTGATTAATGGTGGAGGTCAAGAAAGAAACCTAAGGGCAGGAACAGAAAATATTTCAGGAATTATGGGAATGGGAAAAGCTTTAGAATTGTCTATGGATAATTTAACAGCTTACACCCAACACATGCAAGAGATAAAAGAATACGCTATTGAACAATTGACCAAAGAAATAGAGGGTGTAAAATTCAATGGACGAAGTGCCGAAAAAGACAATGCTTTATGTACAGTATTGAGTGTATTATTACCATTCAAAGACCCGATGATTAGTATGAAGTTGGACATGAAAGGAATCGCCATCTCTCAAGGGAGTGCTTGTTCTTCTGGAGCGGCGAGTATGTCTATGGTAATGATGATGGTTTTAGAAGACGAACAAATGGCAACTTGTAGCCCATTAAGGGTGTCTTTTAGTCATTTAACGACTAAAGAAGAAATTGATATTTTTGTAAAAGAATTGAAAGTTATCGCTGACGAAAATCTAAAATAGATAAACAAAATCGTTTTAATAGATAAGTTAAAGTGTTTTTTATCAATAAAAAAAGTACTTTTGTAGAATATTAATATTAAAAAATAAATTAAAATGGCATTAGAAATTACAGATGCTTCATTTAAAGAAGCAGTTTTAGACACAGACAAACCAGTATTGGTAGATTTTTGGGCAACTTGGTGTGGTCCTTGTAGAATGTTAGCTCCGATTATTGATGAGTTATCAAACGACTTTGAAGGAAAAGCAGTAGTAGGAAAGGTAGATGTTGATAATAATCAAGAAACTGCCGTGAACTACGGTATTAGAAATATTCCTACCATTTTAATCTTCAAAGGAGGAGAAGTGGTTGATAAAATCGTAGGAGTAGAATCAAAAGAATCTATTGCTGCAAAATTAAATGCACATATTTAAAAAAAAACGCATTGGAAATGAATGCTTTCCGTTGTAGGAAAGCATTTTTTTTATTTTTAATTTGCAAGTTATTATAAAAGTTGTATATTTGCACTCACAAAAACGGAGCGGTAGTTCTTAATCATTACGAAGTTTTTGTATCAAAAAATAAAAAGATCTGGTAGTTCAGCTGGTTAGAATACCTGCCTGTCATCTCGTTGGTAAACGAGACGGGTTCGAACTATTAGTCTAAAATAAGTTTTTTGTAA
>PDWJ01002830.1_pt1 | contig 28801 bp, 23 predicted proteins | sample 1430881 | NCBI WGS metagenome assembly PDWJ01 (sample SAMN01162460, study PRJNA174530) | Oral metagenome, whole genome shotgun sequencing project. | biome: Marine environment; feature: Marine mammal; material: Swab sample of the gingival sulcus; isolation source: swab sample of gingival sulcus...
TGTACTGCTTACCCTGCATTTTCCGGGCAAGGGAGAGGTTGATATTGATGTTATCAAGGACTTAACCATTACCCCCTGCAGAGAACTCACAGACTCTGTGGAAGAAATCCTCAACTATAAGGCTATCACTTTCTCACGAAAACCGATCGTAGCCAGACAACGCAAAAGGAAGTGGAGCAAGGGGGGCAAGCGGCAAACTTAAGTTCTGCATGCGGCAGCCCATATCAAACAAGGACAGTTCCTGTGACAAATGAGCCATGGGCTGCCCTTTTATTCGGCAAGACACCGTTTGCCGCCACGTTTTTATTGTACAGCAAACGGTGAAGCCTGCGCTATTTGCTACAGAACTACAGAATGTATCGACTGAGATCCTGATCTTTCACTATCTCAGAAAGTTGCTCCTGCACATAATCGGCAGAAACGACAAATTTTTCTCCATTACGATCGGAGGCATCAAAGGAAAGCGAGTCCAACATCCGCTCCATAACGGTGTGAAGACGCCTGGCACCGATTTCTTCGGTTTTTTCGTTAACCTCAACGGCTATAGCGGCAAGCTCTTCTATTGCCTCATCTTCAAAGACCAACTCAACACCCTCGGTCTCCATAAGCGCGGTATATTGTTTTAACAGCGCATTTTCCGGCTCTTTCAGGATGCGTACAAACTCATCCTTACCAAGAGGATGTAACTCCACACGAATAGGAAAACGGCCTTGGAGCTCAGGGATAAGATCAGATGGTTTACTCAGATGAAATGCGCCGGAAGCAATAAACAAAATGTGATCTGTCTTTACCATACCGTACTTGGTATTAACAGTTGCGCCTTCAACAATCGGCAAAAGATCCCTCTGTACTCCTTCCCTGGAAACCTCTGGCCCCTGACCACCGCCACCACTCCTTGATACGATTTTGTCGATCTCATCAAGGAAAACGATCCCTGACTGTTCAGTACGTTTCAGCGCCTCCTTTATCACGTTGTCCATATCGACAAGTTTTTCCATTTCTTCCTTGGTCACCGAATCCATGGCATCTGGAACCTTCATTCTGCGGGACTTCTTGTTTCTGGGGAAGAGTTTTCCAAAGGCATCCTGCAGATTTGACTGCATGTCCTCCATCCCCGATGTTGTCATAATCTCAACCACAGGGGTAAATTTTGACTCAGCAACAGCAACCTCAATCTCACGATCATCCAGTTTTCCCTCACGGAGCATTTGGCGGAATTTCTCCCGGGTGGAATTTTCTTTTTCAGGTTCCTGAGCTGCAGGAAGTTCCAGATTCTGGACAGTGAAGTCCCCACGACCGCCAGGGCCAACAGCAGTTGGCTGCGATGGTGCAGGAGGAAGCAGAATATCAAGAATCCTGTCCTCAGCATTTGCCTCGGCTACGCCCTTTATCCTCTCCTTTTCTTCTTTCTTCACCATATTAATCGCAAGTTCAACGAGATCACGAATCATGGATTCCACATCCCGCCCCACATAACCGACTTCGGTATATTTCGATGCTTCAACCTTGATAAAGGGCGACTGTGCCAAAATTGCCAGTCTTCTGGCGATCTCTGTTTTTCCAACCCCGGTGGGTCCGATCATGATGATATTTTTAGGAGCAATCTCCTCGCGCAGAGGAGAAGGAACCTGCTTTCGCCGCCATCTGTTTCTGAGAGCAATGGCAACGGAACGCTTGGCATCGTGCTGGCCGACGATATATTTATCCAGCTCGGCTAATGTTTCTTTTGGAGTAAGAGACTGAATCGACTTCATAATTTTTCTACTATTATTGAATTATTTGTATAAATACAGATATTTCCGGCAATATTCAAGGCAGACGTACAAATCGCCTCAGCATCAAGCTCGCTATGCTTTACCAGGGCAAGAGCAGCAGCCTGGGCATAGGGGCCACCGGAACCAATCGCCAACACACCGTCATCCGATTCGATAACATCTCCTGTACCGGATAACAGCAAGGAGTGATTTTCGTCCACAGCGATCAACATAGCCTCAAGACGACGAAGATACTTATCCGTTCGCCATTCTTTCGAAAGTTCAACAGATGCCCGAAGTAAGTTTCCCTTGTATTGCTCCAGTTTCTGCTCGAGTTTATCAAAGAGAGTAAACGCATCAGCAGTGGCTCCAGCAAAGCCGGTAATCACCTTGTCGTGATAAAGCCTGCGAATTTTACGGGCATTATGTTTCATTACAGTATTACCAAGAGAAACCTGGCCATCACCCGCTATTGCCACCTCTCCTTTATGCCGAACCGCCAGTATTGTTGTAGATACTATCTTCATATTTTGTAGATTCCCATAAAAAAAGAGGACATGAAGTCCCCATCAAAGTTACTCATCTCCCTTACTGGAAAGGGGATGAGCCTTATCGTACACATCTGCCAAATGATCCAGTGTTAAATGGGTGTATCTTTGTGTCGTGGACAGGCTTGCATGTCCCAGCAACTCCTGAACTACCCTTAAATCCGCACCCATTTCCAGCAGGTGGGTCGCAAAGGAATGACGCAAGGCATGAGGTGTCACAATCTGGGCTACCCCCGCCCGTTCCCCATAATTTTTCACCAGCCGCTCAACACTGCGAACCGTCAGCCGCCCCCCTCTTACATTAAGAAAAAGCGCTTTGCTTTCAACGTCTTTTCCTCTTTCTGCTCTTGCCTGCATGAGCTGTATACGCTGAGGCAGCCAGGCACGAACAGCCTCGACAGCAGGACTACCGACGGGAACGAGCCGCTCCTTGTTTCCTTTCCCCCGCACCTTAAGCACTTCCTCTTCAAAATCAAGATCTTCGAGATTGCCGCAAACCATTTCGGAAACACGGATTCCCGTTGAATAGAGTAATTCCAGGATTGCCTTGTCACGCAGCCGAAAACGGTCCTGTTCGGCTGGTGCCTCAAGCAGGGCAAAACTCTCATCCACTGTCAAAAAAACGGGGATATATCGACCTGTCTTTGGACTGACTATAGCAACAAGCGGATCATGATCTACAAGCTTTCTTCGCAGGCAGAACCGAAAAAAAGATCGCAGAGCCGAGAGTTTTCTGGCAACAGTTGCCCCACAGTTTTTACCATGAAGACTGGTTACAAAACGTCTTATAGTCGAGGAATCAATGTTTTTCAGCCCTATTTGTCCGCCTGAAAAGGAGACAAACTCGTCCAAATCCCGCTTGTAGCTGACAATCGTATTCCAGGAGTATCCTTTCTCTGTTTCCAGCCATCTTGTAAAAAGAGGAATAGTCTTTATCATAAGTAGATCAACCGATTGATTTTATACCTTACAGGCACCCAAAATTCATAGAAAATAAACTCGACATAATTACCGTTTACGAATATAAAGAGTGCTCTCAAAGTAAGTAATACACAATTTGAAGTAAGAGACAGACTGTACTAACAATAGCGAAACCAAGCCGCAGATTTTTTTGCAAAGAGTATTATAGACGCTACAGGTGGTTCTCACCAACATCAAATTTCGTTGTTAACAAAATGTAAAATGGCCAAGAAAACTTTTGAATCGGCTCTTACCAAGCTTGAAAAAATAACCCAGGAACTGGAAGAAGGTGAGATAAGCCTTGAAAACAGCTTAAAAAAGTTCAATGAAGGAATTCAGCTTGCAACCTATTGCACCGAGCAACTTAACAATGCGAAGACACAAGTAGAAATGCTTCTTGAAAAAGACGGAGAGCTTACAGCAATACCTTTTGGTGAAAATGACAGTGAATCTTAAAGAATACCTCAATAATAAAAAAGAGCTTGTAGAAACAGCTCTGGAAAAATACATGGTGCCCAGGGAAGGACCCTTCCATAACCATTTTGAAGCCATGCGTTACAGCGTGTTCGTTGGTGGAAAACGGATTCGTCCTATCCTTTGCCTTGCTGCAGCTCATACTGTTTCCAACGATGAGAACATTGAACAAAAGCTGCTTCCAGCCGCTTGTGCTCTCGAATACATACATACATATTCGTTGATCCACGATGATCTCCCGGCCATGGATGACGATGATCTTCGCCGTGGGAAACCGACAAACCATAAGTTATACGGAGAAGCTGGAGCTGTCCTGGCTGGAGATGGTCTGTTGACATGGGCCTTTGATCTTCTGAGCAACCCTGAACATTGCCGGCTGTCAGCAGATAGAACGATAAAAATCATCCAGACTATTGCCCGGGCCGCGGGTTCCTTTGGGATGGTTGGCGGCCAGGCCCTGGATATAGCTTCAGAAAACACCTCATTTCCCTTCAGCACCCTGCAAACCATTCACAAAAGCAAGACAGGTGCATTAATTACAGGAGCCGTAGTTTCTGGAGCCATTGGCGGCGGGGCGAGTGAAGAACAACTCGAGAAATTAACCCGCTATGGTGATAAAATAGGCCTTGCATTTCAAATAGTTGATGATTTGCTTGATGAGACTGCAACCACAGAAGAACTGGGAAAAACTGCCGGTGCAGATGCATCCCGTGGTAAAGCAACCTACCCAGCCTACTTTGGCATTGAAGAAACACGTATAAAAGCAAAGCAGGCTGTTGATGAGGCCATTGAAACGCTCAGCTGTTTTGACCAGAGAGCTGAACCGCTCAGGGCCCTGGCCGAGTATATTTATGCGCGAAGTAATTAGAGGGAAACGCCGTTAAGACCTCGCTGCAATTTCAAAATATAAATTATCTGGACTGAACTGGACACCTGCCAGAATGCTCCAGAATTTTTTACGTTATAAGAGTAACCAGCTTATGTCACTACCTGAAACCGAGAACAATACGCCACTACTCAACCAGATTGATTCCCCAAAGGATATTCGTGGAATGTCAGTTGAACAACTGGAAAAATTGGCACAGGAACTCCGCGACACAATAGTCCAGACCGTATCTCGCACAGGTGGTCATCTGGCTCCAAGCCTTGGGGTCGTGGAACTCACGCTCGCCCTCCACTACGTTTTTAACACCCCGGATGATCGTATTATCTGGGACGTAGGGCACCAGTCATACGCCCATAAACTCCTCACCGGCAGACAGAAACAGTTCCAGACCCTCAGACAATATGGAGGAATGTCCGGTTTTCCTAAAAGAAAGGAGTCCGAATATGATTCCTTTGAAACGGGACACAGCTCAACCTCAATCTCTGCGGCCACAGGGATTACCATCGCAGAAATACTCAAACAGTCTGACAACAGGGCTATTGCTGTTATTGGCGATGGATCCATGACCGCCGGAATAGCTTTTGAGGCGCTTAATCATGCAGGGCATCTGGATAAAGATTTAGTCGTTATTCTCAATGATAACGAGATGTCAATCTCGCCAAATGTCGGAGCCTTGTCCAGCTTTTTGAGCCGTAAACTCACGGGTAAAACCATGAACAGGGTAAAGTCCCACCTGGTTGAAAAACTTGGGATTTCAGACATGGGCGAAAATATTCTTAATATCCTGAGAAAAAGTGAGGATAGTTTTAAGAGCTTTTTTACCCCTGGAATACTGTTTGAAGCCTTCAAGTTCAACTATATTGGCCCAATTGACGGACATAACCTCGAAGAATTACTCAGCACTCTGGAAACAGTGAGAGACACACCCCAGGGTCCCGTTCTCATTCACGTTCTCACCCGCAAAGGCAAAGGATATGAGCCTGCAGAAAAGAACCCGGATGTCTTCCACGGCCTTGGTCCTTTTGACATCCCCAGCGGCAAGCCCAAGCCAGGCAATGGAGCTATTCCGTATACAAAGGTGTTTGGACAGACTGTCATCAAGATGGCTGAAAAGGACAAGCGTATTGTGACCATATCAGCTGCGATGTGTTCTGGTACCGGGCTTTCCGCCTTTGCCGAGAAATTTCCAGACAGATTTTTTGATGTCGGCATTGCAGAGCCCCATGCAGTTACGTTCTCTGCCGGGCTTGCCAGTCAGGGGCTTAAACCAATTGTTGCGATATACTCAACCTTTTTCCAGCGGGCTCTTGATCAGATTATACATGATGTTTGCATCCCGAACCTGCCGGTTACCCTGGCCATTGACAGGGCTGGTGTTGTGGGAGATGACGGCCCGACCCATCATGGTGTCTTTGATTTATCCTACCTTCGCTTTATCCCTAATATGGTGGTAATGGCACCAAAAGATGAAGAAGAACTCCAGCATATGCTTTACACTGCGGTAAGTTACGATGGACCGGCAGCGGTACGCTATCCCCGTGGTGCAGGCCCCGGTGCTGAGTTAGCAAAAGAATTACAATTATTGCCTATCGGCAAGGGTGAATTATTAAGAAAAGGCGATGATATCCTCCTGCTTCCCGTTGGTAACAGGGTTTACCCTGCTCTTGCTGCCGCTGAGTACCTGCAAGAGCAAGGGATTAGCGCTGCGGTTATCAACCCCCGGTTTATAAAACCCCTTGACAGCACTCTCATCTCAACCTGGGCAAAACACACCAGAAAGATAGTTACAATTGAGGATAACTCTATACAGGGCGGTTTTGGTTCCTCGGTGCTGGAATTACTTGCAACTATGGGAATAACTACTATTCAGGCGACTCTTCTTGGCCACCCTGATAATTTCATAGAACATGGACCACAAAAAACACTATGGAAGGATAGCGGAGTAGATAAGGACACGATAATTGCGACCTGTCTTGAAATGGCTGATACTCAGGCAAAAAAAACAAGCTAGAACGGCCTGTTATCCAACAGCCCCTCACAAAGCCCTGTTTGTGTTTTTCCTTACAGGGCTCCCCGGTATTTTCTAGCGGGCGCTATCAATTGTAGTATTGATGACTGTGGAGACATTATTGATTTCTTCGACAGTTCTGGCAAGTTGCTCTGCAATTTTCTCTGTGGAGAGCCTTTGCTCTCCAATCAGTTGAGTGAGTTCATTCGATGAATCCTTGATTGTGCCCATGGTGTTACCAATCACATCCATCGCCTTTAATGCCTGTTTTGATTTGCTTTGGAGAGAATTCACCTGTCTGGTAATATCCTCCGTTGCTGCAGCTGTTTGAGAGGCAAGTTCCTTTACTTCTGTCGCGACCACAGCAAATCCCTTGCCCACATCCCCTGCACGTGCAGCTTCTATGGTCGCGTTCAGAGCGAGAAGATTCGTCTGAGACGAAATATCTTTGATTAAATCAACAAAATCACCAATCTGGTTTGCGGCTTCCTCCAGAGAATGGATAATGGTATTTGCCTGCGCTGCTTCATCAAATGCTGTTACAATTTCTTCTGCAGCCTTGGCTATTTTAGGATCCATTTCAGAGATAGAAGCCGATAGCTCTTCTGCAGCAGATGCGACGCTGGAAGAGCTCGCACTTGCTCGATCTGCAACCACACTGACGTTAGCTTCAAGGGCATGGGTTAAATCTGTGAATTTTTGTTTATAGGCTTGCTCTGCGATTTTTTGTTCGTGGATGTCGATAAGGGAACCGCAGACTCGCATAGGGACACCACTGGTATCACAAGTTACTCCACCTACGGCTTGAAACCATCGATATTCATTGTTTTTGGTTTTCAAACGATACTGTGCGCGAGTTTGATTAGCCTCATTTCTCAGACATGCTGCAAAACCTTCAAATGTATGTTGTACATCATCGGGATGTAAACGATCTGACCAGGACTGCACAACATCGGGAAATCCTTTGGTATCATGCCCCTGAAACCCAAGTAAACGCCGGAATTCCGGTGACCATTCCCACTTGCTTCCGGGATTCATGGGATCACCTTCATGAAGTATAGCATCCCATAACCCCACGCCTGAATATTCCCCGAGTAAAGCCGCCTGTTCCTCGCTCTTTTTCTGCTTGTCGATATTGATCAACACGCCGCAGGCCTGTTTTGGTCTCCCTTGTGAATCATGGGCGCTTCCACCAACGACACGGAACCAGTGATATTCACCGTCTTTACCTTTTATACGCTGCTGGACATCATAGCGACTGTTACCGCTTGCGTCATTGATACATGCGGTGAAACTTTTAAACGTCTTTTCCGAATCATCCGGGTGAAGACGCTTTGCCCATGAGTCAACAACATCGGGGAACCCGGTAATATCATCGCCTTGAAATCCGAGCAGCCGTCGAAATTCCGGTGACCATCTCCATTTGCTTTTTGGGTGCATGGGGTCTCCATTGTGGATTTGAACAAACCATAACCCAACTCCAGCGCAACGACTCAATAAATCAAGAGTGGCTGAATTTCTCTTTTCCTTGGAGATTAACGGTATAAAGCTCATAAAATCCTCTTATGAAGTAGTTTTATTCCAACATATCTACATAGTACGCATAATCAGGTTGTAAATACTCTCGCACCAACCCAGGTTGATTCAAGATTTTATCCTCTGGAATTGTATTCATTTAACAATTGTATGGTAAAAGAGATCTTTTTGTCAATTTTGTAAGACAAACAAAATATCAACTATCAACGGCAGCGATACAATTGTCTTAATGTACAACAAGAACTGAGCATCCTTTTGTGTCTCCTTGCTTCCAGCCCCATAAATCCCAGACGAAAAGCCTGAAAACACGAAACAACAACCAGTGCCTTACTGTCAAACCACCAGAAAAGGCAACCCTGCTACCCTTTTCCAATCGAACTGATAACACGGTACAACTCCTCCAGTGTTGTTATACCCTTTGTTATTTTATCTACTCCATCCCTTTGCAAGGTAACCATTCCTGACTCGACAGCCTTGTTTTTCAGTTCGTTTGCATCGGATGTTCTTAATACCAGAGATTTCATCTCCGATGTCATTTGCAGCACTTCATACAGCCCGCAACGCCCCTTATATCCCGTATGGTGACAGTGTACGCATCCTCTACCTCGAAACAAGGTCTTCCCGGACAGAGCGTCAAGCAGCCCCATTCTTTTCAACATCATTTCTTCTGCACGATACTCCTCCCGACAATGAGGACAAATAACCCGAACCAAACGCTGGGCAACCACCGCATTAACTGACGAAGCAATAAGAAAAGGTTCAACCCCCATATCGCGAAGCCTGGTTACGGCCCCGGCAGAATCATTGGTATGCAGGGTCGAGAAAACCAGATGACCGGTTAATGCTGACTGAATTGCTATCTCCGCTGTTTCTGAGTCACGAATTTCACCAACGAAGATAACATCAGGATCCTGCCGAACAATGGAGCGTAAGCCAGAGGCAAAAGTTAAATCAATTTTAGGGTTAACTTGAACCTGACCTATACCGCTAATACGATATTCGATAGGATCCTCAACCGTTATGATATTTATATCTGTACTATTAATAGCTGAGAGAGCAGCATAAAGAGTAGTCGTTTTCCCCGAACCTGTTGGCCCGGTAACAAGGACAATTCCATTTGGAGCGCGAATTTCTTTCTCAAAAACGTCCAATCGTTCAGCAGACATCCCCAGTTCAGTCAGGGAAATCATTACTGAACTCTTGTTAAGAAGCCGCATAACCACACGCTCACCAAAAGCCGTTGGCAAAGTGGATACACGAACATCTATCTCTTTATCAGCAATCTTCAACTCAATCCGGCCATCCTGGGGAAGACGCTTTTCGGCAATATCAAGCCTTGCCATTATCTTAATCCGTGAAATCAAGGATGACTGCACATGTTTTGGCGGGCTGAGCATATCATACAGAATACCGTCCAGTCTCTGACGAATTTTCAAACTGTTCTGATAGGGCTCAATATGGATATCCGAAGCATTATCCCTGACAGCCTGGGAAAATACCAGATTTACCAGACGAATTACCGGAGAATCCGAGGTTTCATCCAGAAGATCTCCGACCTCTTCAATTTCTGAAAACAACTTCTCGGGATCATCTTCATGGATGTCCTGCAGTACCTCACTGGCTGAGGCCTGCGTCATGTCATAAGCAAAATTAATAACATTGTTAATTTGCTGGACAGGAGCTAAAACCAAAGGAGCAAGCGGCCAATTCAGAATTTTTCGTAAATTATCGTAGGCCTCAAATTCAAAGGGAGAGTCTGCAGCTATATACTGCTCATCTTCAAAAGAAACCGGAACCAGCCTGAATTGTTTGAGAAAGCCGATCGACACCAGCCGGGCAAATTCAACATTCGGATTACCTGGAAGGGTATGTTTCACCGTAAGATTGAATTGTTTTCCGAGTGTATCCACAAGGTCAATCTCGGAAATCCACCCCTCCTTAAGCAAAACAGTGCCGATTCGCTCGCCTTCTTTCCCTTGCCGCTCCAGGGCATAGTTCAGATTTTTTTGAGAAATCCTGCCGGCTGCTATTAGTATTTCTCCAAATTTCTTCATCTCGTCACAGCATCGCAATTTTCTACTTTCGGGAGAAAGAAGAGACTCGCCTCACCCCCTCCCAGGCCAAATCAACCAGGGAACAGCCTATCTTATCGGGATTAGTGGCAGTCCCGGCAATTTGCTCATACCCGCCCTCTATTACCTGCTGGTAAACTTTTAAGGCCTCTAAATTCTTGCCGCTTCGCTCGTAGACAACACCAAGATTGATTAATGCGTATGGATTGCCGGAATCTATTGCCAGTGCTTTCTGAAAAAACTCCCCTGCCACTGCCACGGCCCCTCTCTCCAGCTCCTGATACCCCTTTTCAACCAGCCGGGTTGCATGTTCCAGGTTCAGAGTATCTGCAAATGTTTCCGCTGCAGCCCCGGAAACGTTCTCCATCACATCCTGCTTCTCATAAGTTACAGAAGCAAGATCGGCAGGATTCTTGACGATACGGGGAGTAATAAAAATAAACATATTTGTTTTTTCATTACTCATACTATGGGTTTTAAACAGCCACCCAAGGCCTGGAATATCTCCCAGGAAAGGGACTTTCCACTCACTTTTTGACATGTCATGGCCAATAATGCCCCCGATAACCACAGTATTCTGGTCATTTAAGATAACCGTTGTTGAGGCTGTTCTTTTAAAAGTTGTTGGCGTTCCGGTATCCGCATTACTGCTCAATCGTATAACTTCAGCTTCAATCTCAAGACGCAGGGTATCCATCCTGTTAATATGGGGAGTAATGGAAAGTCTCGTTGCGACATCCCGATACTCGTACTGGGTATAGTCCTGGTCACTGGCACTTGTATTCTGGCTGGTTATATAAGGAACATTCTTGCCCACAGATATTTCTGCCTTCTTATTGTCGGTCGTCAGTATTTGCGGCGTTGATATAACATTGATATCATCATCGGTTTTATGCGCCCTGAGCATTGCCGACACGCTGGGAAAGACAACATTCCCTATCTTGATTCCCGTCTTCATAACACCGAATGAGTAACCATTGGGAAGAGAAGGGTTCTCGGCAGTAATCCCGCTGAGCATATTGTAACCATTCTGACCGCTAAAACCGGTTGCAATGGTACCCGTCTCGTTATCAAAAGTTCCACCGCCAGACCACTCCACGCCAACATCAAAGGATTTATTAGCATCAACCTCCATAATTAATGCCTCAAGAAAAACCATCCTTCGCGGTATATCCAGTTTTTGAATAACCTCTTTCAAAGCGGCGTATTCATCTCTTGAAGCGGTTATAATAAGGGAGTTTGTTTCCTCATCAGCCATAATTTTCACATTTTGGGAGATTGCGGCCTTTTTCCCCTTGTTTTGCGCTTTGTCCTGTTGCTGAGGAATGGTATTCAAGACCTTTGCAAGCTCGCCAGCCGTGGCATTTTGTAAATAATAAACATGGATATTGCCCTCAGCCCTCTCAACCTTTGTATCAAGCATGCGAACAAGGCTTTTTACACGTACCATGTCTCCAGAACCTGCCAATATGACCAATGAGTTAGCTCGTTCGTACGGAACAATCTTCACAGCGGCGCCATGTCTGCCGGAACCGCCCTTGCCCCCCCCTCCAGTGTTTTGATAAATTACGGATAATATTTTCGCAAGAGCTCCAGCCGAACCATTTGCCAGGGGGATAACGGCAATTTCGTCCTCTCGGGACTGGACATCCAGAATCTCTACAATTTCCAATAATTTCTGTATATTGGATAAAGTTTCAGTAATAATCAGCATCCTTGAAGGATCGTGTGCTATAACCACCGAAGTTTGCGATAACAGCGGTGTCAGGATTTTTTTGAGTTCTACCGGCGAACTGAAACGAAGAGGAACAAGCTGGGTCACAATTTTATCCTCAGGGTCACCGGATATTCCTGGTTTCAACACGTCAATATTTTGTGTCCGCGCTCTTTCTGCCGGTAAAATCTTGATAACAGAACCCGCCTGAACTGTTGTAAATCCATACACCTCAAGAACCGATTCGAAGACACGATATGCCTGATCCTCAGAGATCTTTTCCGGGGAAATTATTGTCACATTTCCCCGAACCGCCTTATCGATAACAAAGTTCTTTCCGCTAAGTTCACTGATAAATTTTATGAACACCCGGATATCGACATCATCAAAATCTATAGTTATATAACGCTGATTTTTTGAAGGCTCAGAAGAAAGAGGTGCCGGAAATTCCTCGGCTCTCAGCGAATCGACACAAAAAAAACCACCCAATAGAGGCAACACTAATGGTGATAATAGTATAAGTGTTTTTACACGACTGAAATTCATTCGGGAAATCCTGTACAGATTACAATTTTCACTGGTTTATCGGAGGCCTCACAGTAGGTGACGGCATCACTTTTTTCGTCCGGGCAGAGTTCATTGACGGCCTTTTATCTGAATTCCTGGCCGGGGAATGCCGCGTACCGGAAACTCCATTAATTTTGTCAGGTCCAGGTACCCGCATCCTGCTGTCTGGATTTTCAGGAAGCATCCCTTTGTTATGCATTCCTGAAAAATCAGTATAGCCGGGAACGACTCTTTTACGCAATGCCGCAGCATCTGCTATATCCAGTACTTCATTTTTACCGTTGAGTCTAACAATAACTTTTCCCCGCAATATATCCTTGATTACTGCGCCTTGAATTGCATCTCCCACCTCGTAGAGTTCCTGCCTGCCGGTAGATTTATCGTAGATAACCGCCCTGCTGGAGCCGGCGGTACCGCTTACTGTACCCACAAGAACAACACTCAACCGGGCTTTTTGCATATCCTCTGGTTTTTCCGTAACTACAGGGGTCTTCGGCTTATCATCGAAAGGCGGAAGACCAAAAAGATTACGCTCTGCAATAATAGTGTAATCATGAGTTTTCTCTGGAGTTTGTGACATCTCTTTTACGCCCGTTACCGGTAATCTTTCAGCAGGGAGCTTCCCGGCATTTTCTTTAGGCGGATGTGTCTTCAAAGCCGTATAGCGCGGATACACCACTCCGAAGGCCACAGCCGCGGCAACACCTGCAAAAACCAACCCCCTGCTCACATACGTCATTACCTGTCTGCCATCCTCAAGTTAAAACGAAATCCATCAATCGTCTTCTTTTTCAACAAAAGTCGCAATCTGCAACACAATATCCAGATATCCCCTGTTCTCAGCTTCTGAAATCGACATCCTTTTTACGTAAACAACATTTTCTTTCGACTCTATGGAACGCAAAAATGCAACAAAAACAGCAAGAGTCACCTCTTCAAGTTTAACTTCAACCAGGGATTCATCAAAAAAACTATCCCCTTCAACAAGGGACGGTTTCATATATTTTATTTTTTCCTTTATCTCTGCTTTTCCTGCCTGGCGATCCAGAAAAGTAAACAGGGTAAACCCCTTATCCCTTTTCGAGATAAACTGCTGAACGGAACCTTCGGTGTTTTTAAGTTCCCGATACTCTGCCTGCAACGCTTTTATGGTGACAAGCTCGGCCTGTTTCCTCACAATCGTTTCTTTTGCCATTTTCTTTGACTCCAGAAATGGAGAAATCAATAAAAAAAACAGCAAGAATGAGACAACAAGCATCCCCCCGCCGAAAAGAACCCATTTTTCTCTCTGAGAAAGATGATCCACGCCGTCAGCAAAAGACTGTATTTTTTTTATTATATCAGAAATCAACGTGTATTCACCTGCCGGGCCAGCTGAATCTTCAGCTCAAACCGTACAATATTTTCCGTATCAGAATGGTTGGCAGAACTAATTTCAACACTGTAAAAACACGGTGATTCTTCCAACAGCTTCTTTACGTTGTCAACAGTATTAAAATCCTGAGTCTCACCTTTTATGCGCAGAGACGCAGATTCTGCCACTAATCGAATAATAATAACATCATGGGAGTCTGGAATACATGCTGACAATTCTGTTAAAATTTCGAGCATGGAAAAACCAGCCTCACGTCCCACATTACTTCGACTATACACGGAACGTATCTCATTGTTGATTATTTGCAGCTGTTGCACAGGATTGACAATTCTTTTCACATCCGGTTTCGTTTCTCTGAAAACCTTATTAATTTCTTCACGCAGGTCTTGTGCCTTTTCCGTGAGTTGCCTGTATTCATAAAATTGAAAACCAGCGAGAATAAAACTACTGCATATAAGCAAAACCAGGAAAAGCAGCATTTTTCTACCACCCCCTCTTTTCCCTTTTATATGTCGGAATTCTCCCTGCATAAATTCAAAGCACGATGAGCTTATGCCGCTGCCAAATGCCGGGGAAAATTGCTGCCAGACCGTTCCGTTACTATTCTTTCCAGAAATTTGAGCGATCAAATTTTCATCACATCCCCTCCTCCTGACATCAATCCCAAACTCTTGCGTCAGCCCCCTGGTCACTATGGTCTCGATCTGCTTATCTTCTGCGGATCTGTTAATAATATAAGCCCCAGATAATTGAGAGGGTTCAGCGGAGACGTATTTGTCCATGACCAATAAGGCCCTGCGAATCTCGGAAGCAACCATATCCGGCAACTTTTCATCGTCTCCATAAAGAAACGGCAGAGAACGAATAGAAACTATTTTCCCCTGACGAACCAAATAAAAAGATAACTCGTTATCCCCGCAATCCAGCAGCAAAAAATCTGTGCACTCTGTTTCTGCAATCATGTTACAAAGTGCAATATTACAAACAGTAATTGACTCAGGAACAAGACCGATACTCCCGCATATGGTAAGCCAGTCTTTAATAACCTCTCTGGCCAAAGCCGCTACTAAAACTCCGCTGCCATCATCCTCATGAGCACACAGAATAAAATCCAGCACATAATCGTCTATGGGGCAAGGCAGCTGTTCTCTCACCTCAAAAGGCAATATCTGAACTATCTTTTTGGGATCAGAAAAGGGCAGTGCGATACTTCTGAAAAAAAAGAAGCCGGGTGAAAAGGCCAGATACGTTTTTGTCTCGGTAAAGTCCAGTGGAGTCAAAAGCTGCTGTAAAGTTTCTTCGGGCTCAATATCGGACGAAAAAGCAGCATGGCGCACATCACACACTCTTTTCCCACTCTCTTCTCTTGCAAAAGCAGCGGTGATGCCGTCTGTACCAACATCTATGCTCAAATAGCTTTTTCCCATCGTCTATTCCACTCTCCTGAACAAGAGCAGTGCGTCCTTGTCTTTACGCCTTTTGATATCGGTAACAATAACCCTGGTTGTCTTATCGTACAAAGCCTTTGAAATTATCCGAAAGCAGCTGCTTTTTACATCAATAATACTTTCATCAAGTGTAAGATCCCCCGGCCAGCCGGCAACCTTCTTGTACCAGGTTCTGGAGTTCAGAGACTTCTCATTCGCAGGATCACGCCGATACTCATCCATCCCCCTGGCCAGTTTTTCAGAGGCCGTTTCCATAAGACTTTCCAGCAATTGTACGGGCGCAGTATTTATGTTAATTGTTTTCTCATCCTTATACACTGTTATGTAGTCCTGCAAACCTTCTTTTTCCTCATCACCAAAAAACAGTCTGGCAGTGATTCCTTTCACAAACAGCAGCTCTTCCGGATAATTAACAGGCCCGTTCTTGCAGCTGTAGGGGACTGTCAGCCCACGATAATAACTGTTTTCCGCTCCCTTGTCGGACTCTTTACTATCAGCATCCAGCCAATCGACAAGAGAGTCAATTATCTCCCGGGCATCATCTTTACTTTCAACATAAAAGCGCCCTGAAACAAGCAATTTGAAAAATATCTCACGAAACTTTCGGGCTCTTGCCCCATCAGCGAGCCCCAAAGCATTTATCGGGAAACGCCCACCCAAGTCCTGGACATCAATTTCGAGCGTCCCGCGAACCGCAAGAAAATCAAAATTATCCCGAGACAGTTTTGCCCATGTCTCGAGCAGGGAGTCAACATTATTTTTTCTATCATCTTCCAGCACAGAAATGGCAAGCTCCTGGCCTGATTCCGCAGCAGTCTGCAGCTGCCTGAAAACCATGTTCTGCCAGGCAAAACGAAACGTCTGCCAGGTCGTACGATGGAACTGTACAGTAACAGCAACAAGCAGGGTTAAGACAGAAACAGTGATAAGCAGAGCCAGTCCCTGTTCATTTCCGATGACTCTTTTATGGCGCAGGCCTTTAGAAGAAACAGTATCCGGTTTCACTCTATAACCTCACTGTTTTCAGTTAAAGAGGGTAATAGTACCACCGATGAGAAGGTAACATCTTCATTCTCTTCATCTGGGAAGAGAGTGAGAATAATTGTAATCGCAGACGGAAGCGCGATGGGGATACCATCAAAGAGATCTTCTTTTTTTTTCCGCCACTCCTCATGTTCAGTGGAACCGGTATCTGTATATCTAAATTCTATATTTTTGATCTGCCTGGCGACAAGATACCCGTTCTTCTCTGTATTTCGCACCTCGACTCCGGGCATGATCGGCGTCTGCAATCGATACAATGCAAAACCGTTCCCGGTATTTTCCCTAACGTAATATTTAACCAGATTCCGGGCGTGGGTGTTCTCTGTTTTTTTCAGGGCCAAAAACGAAGACGCCAAAAACTCCAGGGAGATGCCATTTGCAGCAGAATTTTCTTTTCTCCCTTCCAGCCAGGCGTCAGGTCCTAAAACAAGTGAGTACAGATCTTCGGAAATAAGGCTGATGATCCGCCTGCTCTCATTTGCAAGCCGTAACTGTCCCCTGGCAGCATCAATAACATGGAACGTGGAACGATACGCCCCATAAACCGAGGATATAACAATTACAAAAATAAAAATAGCAAACAGAACTTCAACAAGAGTAAAACCAGAAAGGTTACCATCCCCCCTGCTAGCTTTAACAGTCCTGACCATTGGGATTGTCACTGTTTGCCCTGCCTGCCAAGAAAAAGTTCTGAATATTTATAGGGGGTATCCTTGAGGGCGATGATCAATCGTATTTTTTCCAGACTGGACTCAAAGTTCACAAGAGACGGAGCAAGACCAAAGCCCCCACCTACGACTTCCACCTCCCAAGTGTAACCGCGGAAATTTTCAAATTCCCCGGTGGCATTTGAAAGAAGCCCCCCATTATGAAGCAGTTCGTTCCGTTTAATTGAAGCAAGAAGCGGTGCTCTATTGTTAAAAACAGCTTCCTCGGCGTAAGTCAATGATCTTGACTGGGAGCCCAAAAGGATAACCAGCCCGGTGGCAAGAATACCTACTGCGATCAGTACCTCAAGCAGGGTAAAACCATCCTGCATCCTGCTGACAGGAGTTTCTCCCTGACTATTGAATTGCCGACTCAAAATCATCAAAAAACTCCGGTTCTTCGATAAATGGTCTGAAAAGCAGGACAAGATGTCCAGAGGGCGTTGTTTTCCTTGAGCAGCTCCTCGTCTTCACCAATTCTGAGCTTGTCTATCCCTGCACCAGTGGATAATTTCAGCTTCACAGTTTCCTCGCCAGCCTGGTTTTCCTCATCTACCCTGTTATTTTTATGATACCACAAAAAATTTTCACTGGGTGAGATATGTAAAACATACTCCGTTCCGGTGCGTGCTGCCGTTGCCCTTAACTCCAGGAACATGCCTGTTATTTTCCGTGCATTTTTTTCCAGAGGATCATCCAGAAAACCATCCCTTACAGATGGCACAGCCAGGACAAGAAACAACCCTACCAACGTGCAGACAACAATAAGCTCAATGAGGGTAAAACCATCCTCGCCGGGCTTATTCCTTTTGTTTTTAGGCTGTACTCGTCGTACTATATAGTCGGGATACAAAATGCCTATTCAATCTCCCAATTATTAATATCCCTGGCATCTCCCTCACCGCCAGGCTCGCCATCGCCACCATAGGAACTCAGATCAAAATCACCATTCAATCCAGGACTTAAATAAACAAACTCATTATTCCAGGGGTCAAGGGGCACCTTGCTCTTTTCAAGATAGCCACCGCTTCGCCATTTGGGCGGCAATTTGCCGGAAGAAGGAGACTCGACCAGGGCTTGTAAACCCTGCTCGGTAGTAGGGTACATGCCGTTATCCAGCTTATAGAGTTTCAGGGCTGTCTCAATACCCTCCAGCTGCAATGCGGCCTTGGTACGTTTTGCTTCTTCAGGATGCCCCATTAATTTTGGTCCGACATATCCTGCCAAAATCCCGATAATGACCAGAACCACCAGTAACTCGATAAGAGTGAAGCCGGATTCATACTTCAGACGCCCGACGCGACTGCATTTCATTTTTTGACCTCTCATTTTGTATAATCTATCTGCTATGCCAACATCTGATTCATTTCAAAAATCGGCAGTAAAATGGAAAGCACAATAAATCCAATAACAAGTCCCATCACAGCAATCATGACAGGTTCGATGAGAGAGGTCATGGCAAGAACAGCCATCTCCACCTCTCTCTCATACGCCCGGGCCGATTTTTCAAGCATTTTGTCCAGAGTTCCACTCTGTTCACCAACCCCGATCATTTGCACAAACACAGGAGGAAACCACTCCGAATCCTGCAAGGTTCTCACTACACTCTGCCCTTTGCGTACCTGCTCCATTGATTGACCAACAACCTCTGCAATATGTACATTGGCGACCACAGCCCGCACAATGGCCATCGAATCCATCAGGCCAACACCACTTTTTAACAAACTTCCAAGAGTTGAGGCAAAACGTACCAGAATAACCTTCTGCATCACCGGCCCAATAACAACGAACTTCAATTTTATGTAGTCCCAAATTCGACGCCCCCATGGTTTCTGCACTGCCATTCTGACAGTTATAACAAAAGCGGCAAGGGCAAGAGCGATAAACCACCAGTTCTTTTGCAAAAAGTCACTACATTGTATAAGCAGCAACGTCGGTAAGGGAAGCACCCTGTCCATCTCGACAAACACCTGGGTAATATTAGGGACAATATAGGTAACAAGAACGAAAAGAATCGCAGTGCCGATGACCGCCATAAAGACAGGATAAACAAGAGCGGCGCGCAGTCTTGCCCGAATTGCCTCCTGCTTCTCTGCAAAATCAGCCAGACGCTCCAGTACAATATCCAGGCTTCCCGAAGCCTCACCGGCACGTACCATATTTACATAAACAGAGGAAAATAACCTGGGGTAAGGGGCTAATGCGTCGGTCAGACTGGAACCTTCATTAACGGCATCCCTAACATCGGCAACAATATTCTTAAGCACCTTGTTCACAGTTTGCTCATAAAGCGAATCCAGAGCCTGAACAAGGGGAATACCAGCAGCAAGAAGAGTAGCCAGCTGTCGCGTCCATACGCTTATCTCCTCAGGGCGAACCCCTTGTCTCCAGGAAAGATGGCCCTTGTTTTTTTTTTGACGCTGATGGGTTCTGATTATAGAAACCGGATATACTCCCTGTCTTCTAAGCTGGTTCCCCGCCTGAGACTGACTCTCGGCATCAAGGGTGCCTTTTATCCTCTTCCCTTTTTTATCCAGGGCCTTGTATTCATAGACAGGCATGAAAAGCAAACCTTACAAAAAAAGCTTATAGACAGAATTAGCCGTTTCTTCACGATATCTGTACCCAAGGGAATCCAGGCGGCGCTCCAACTCACCATCGTTTCCACCGGGACACTCAAACCCGATAAGCACACGTCCAAAATCACCGCCCTGAGAACGATAATGAAACAGGGAAATATTATGGCTTTCCCTGGTAGCATCCAGGAAACGGGTAAGCGCGCCCGGAGTTTCGGGGAACCAAAAGCGGAAGAGCCGCTCGTTAATCACCTCCGAAGACTTCCCCCCCACCATGTAGCGAACATGGGTCTTAGCGAGATCATCATCGGTAATATCCATGTTTTCGTATCCCTCTCTCGTGAGTAAATCCGAGAATTGCTTACGCTCTTTCTGATGCAAAATGGAAACACCAACAAAGATATAGGCTTCATTACGCGTGGAGAGACGGTAATTAAACTCTGTAATATTACGTTCTCCAACAAGTTCTTTACAGAACGTCTTGAGGGCCCCGGGCTTCTCGGGGATGGTTACGGCAAAAAGAGCCTCCTGTTTCTCTCCAACAAGAGTTCTTTCAGCAACATAACGAAGCCTCTCAAAATTCATATTCGCCCCGGAATTAATAGCCACAAGAGTTTTCCCGAAACAGCCCTCTGTCCGAATATATTTGAGGATCCCCGCCATACCCAGGGCGCCCGCCGGTTCAACGATTGATCGTGTTGCCTGGTAGACCGCCTTGACGCCGCTGCAAAGCTCATCTGTGGTTACCGTAATTATTCGATCAACATATTTTTTGCACAGGGCGTAATTCAGTTCACCAACCTTCCTGACAGCTACACCGTCTGCAAAAATCCCTACAGTATCCAGGTCCACAGGATAACCAGCCTCCAGAGACTTTTTCATGGCACAACTGTCAACAGGTTCTACTCCGATCACTTCAATTTCAGGCCGCAGGGTTTTAAGATAAAGCGCTACACCGGCAATAAGACCTCCCCCTCCTACAGGAACAAAAACTGCGTCAAAGTCTCCGGGGTTTTGCCTTAATAACTCCATCCCGACACTCCCCTGACCGGCGATAACAAGCTCATCATCAAAGGGATGAACCGGCGTCATCCCTGTCTTCTGAACACATTGTTGAAAATAATCCGCCGCTTCGGAATAATTATTGCCATGTAACGAAACTTCTGCTCCATAGTTCTTTACCGCATCAACCTTTATTCGGGGGGTGGTACCCGGCATAATTATCAAGGCCCGGATGCCAAGCTGTCTTGCAGCGAAGGCAACACCCTGAGCATGGTTACCAGCACTCGCAGCAATAACCCCTCTCTGCCGTTCGGTCTCGCTCAAATTAGCGAGTTTATTATATGCGCCACGAAGTTTGAATGAAAAAACAGGCTGCTGATCCTCACGTTTCAGAAGAATCCGGTTATTAAGTGTTTTGGAGAAAAAAACGGCTTCATCCAGTGAGGTTTCAACGGCAGCCTCATATACCCTGGACACCAATATCTGCTTAAAAAGTTGCTCCATATCAACCCTTTACTAATTCATATCGTTGTGCTGGAAACGCTATTCTGACAATCTGCAATGGCTTAAGTCCAGTCTGGGAAATTCAACAAAAGAATTGGCAACACCCTGCAACAAGGCACAGCTGGTGTTACTCGGCCAAATCCTTCTCCGCCTTATATTTTTTCCAGGAACTATCAGTTATCATATCCCAGAGTTCAGCAAGATCCTGACCTTCACGGTATTCTTTCTTCGCATTTTTTATACAAATCCCCCAATCATCCATTTTCGCATTCTTACAGGCTTTTACTGCATAGGCGAGTGCGGGATCGTCAGTTCTGGAACCTTTTATCTTCTTTTTATCGGCCTTGATTTTTATTATACCGTTTTCATCAATCTCAAGCTCAGTAACTGGAGTCTCCTCTTCAATGAAAACATCGGGTTCTGGAGCAGGCGCAGATTCAGGCACACTGACCGGCTCTTTTTTTTCAACGGCAGTCAGAGAGGAAGTTTCCTTCTCCGCCGGAGTCGGAGTAATTTTTTCGGCAAAGCCCATCTGCAGCAGCCTCTCATCAATCTGCTCCGAAATCATCTGATAGATGCTTTTTTCAAGGGCAATAAAACTATCCCTGTTAGATGACTGAAAGCCATTGACCAGCTGCAGGATATCTCTCTTGTTCTCAGCCAGAAGTTCTTTCTGGAGTTCAAGATAATTTCCATCAATTCCATGCAACCTGCTACCCGGTTGCCTGGCTGGCTCTGGATTTCTGTTGCCAACCATTACGATTAAAACTATCAACAGAATTATCTGGACAACCTGCAGGCCGAGCCGAAAATAGTCGAGAGTATCGCGCGGAGGCAGAATGTACCTGGTTACGTGCCGCTTATGCATATCCCTACCGATAAGATTGATAGATTTCATCGAATTTGCTTTTCCTCCATTAAGACAATGTACCGTCTATTTTATAAAGAAGAATTTTCTGTTCAATCCTTCCTGCCAGATGTACGTATCTATATAGTCAAACTTTAGTTTTTCTTCCAGCTTTTTGAAAAATGGTTTTTCGGGATAATTAAAGGAGACTCTCCACAAAGAGAAAAGCCACAGACAAAAAAAGGGCTTAACAGCTTGAATTCACTGTTAAGCCCTTATTCGTTCATGGTACACCAGACAGGATTCGAACCTGTGACCCCTTGATTCGTAGTCAAGTACTCTATCCAGCTGAGCTACTGGTGCATAGGGAACACACTATATACAATAGTGCGTTTCCTATGACAAGAACTATTTACCCTTTTTTTGCTCTTTTTCGACCTTATGAAAAATTATTTCATGGTCGCCGGGCTTCATCCTTGAGCTGGCATGTATTGTTACCTCAACCTCGTAACGTTTTTCCAGCTCCGTAAGTTCGGTTCTTTTTTGGTTCAGAAGATACGCCGCAACGTCAAGAGGAAAATGGCACTCAATCCGTTCCACCGGCTTGCGACTGGCGCCAGTCTGGATGCGGCGCAAATAAAACAATGACTGTGTTTCAACGGAGCGGACAATTCCCCTGCCCTTGCAATACTCACATCTTTTGTAATTTCCCGCCTCAATTGGGGCGCCCAGTTTCTGACGGGAAATCTGCATAAGACCAAACTTGGAGATCCTGGTAAAATCCACCTTGGCCTTGTCTCTTTTCATAGCCGCCTTGAGCTCTTTTTCCACAGCAATAATATTCTTGCGACTACGCATATCAATAAAATCAACAACAATCAAACCGCCCAGATCCCTTAAACGGAGCTGACGGGCCAACTCTGATGCGGCTTCCATATTCGCCTGAAAAATCGAATTTTCAAAATTCTTGCCCTTGGAGGTAGAACCAGAGTTAACATCTATGGCAACAAGAGCCTCTGTAGGGTCAATAACAATGGAACCGCCAGAGGGTAAACTCACCTGAGGTTGATAGATAGACTCTATCTGATCCTCAACACTAAACTGATTAAAGATAGGCCGTGCCCCCTGGTGCAGACGAACCTTTACATCCTGTTGAGCCTTTGGCAGCAAGCGAATAAAAGACCTGACCTCTTCAAGAGCTGCATCATTATCAACCATAATCTCCTGAATTGCCGGATCAAAATGCTCCCTCAAAAACCGCAGAATACTCTGCTGATCCTCATAAACCTTGCCAACACCTTGAAGTTTTTGCCCTTTTTCCTTGATATCTGCCCACAATTTCAACAGATAATCCACATCCCTTGACAAGGCATCCTCTGTTATATCAACACTTGCAGTACGCACGATCCAGCCAATCCCCTCGGGGATGTCAAAGCCTTTCATCACCTCGCGCAACTGAGAGCGGCGCTGTTCTCCTGAAATTTTTCGAGAAATACCTGCTGAATCAGACCCAGGCATCAAAACAACGCATCTCCCGGGAATCGAAAGAAAGGTTGTCATGTTTGCGCCCTTCTTTCCTACCTCTTCCTTAACAACTTGTGCAAGTACCTCCTGACCTTTTTCCAGGACATCCGTAATACTTAATTTTTTCCACTGATGGTTGGCAACCAGCTCTTCAAGTTCGTCAGGTAGTTCCTGCCGATAATACTCGGGGTGGATTTCACTAAACGGCAGAAAACCGTTCTTTTCTGCCCCATAATCAACAAACGCAGCCTGCAGACTAGGCTCCAAAGCAACTATCTTTGCTTTGTAAATATTGTTTTTCCGCTGGGTTTGAGACACCGTGGAGACATGAATAGATTCCAAACGACCGTCTTCAAGCAAGGCAAGACGACATTCCTCAGGTTCCTCTGCGTTGATAAGCAGTTTTGTTACCTTGGGTTTTTCGGGCGGTTCTTCCCCGATTTTTTCCCTGGATCTTCTTTTCTCCCTCTCAGGATTGGGGGCTTCTTCCTGAACCCGGGACTGCGGTTCTTCATCCACCCCAGCTTCATGCTGATCGTCATCCCCAGACTCAACACCATCAACAACCTGCGAGGCCTCCTCTCCAGTACTCGGAGGCTCAATAACGGAGCTGACAGAATCCTGCACACGAGACGCTTCCTCTTTTTTTTGCTCCCCTTTTACCGGCTCACTGACACTCTCCCCTGATTCTTTGGTCTCAACCGTTCCGGCCTCAGAATCTTTCTTCTTAGCTGCTTTTCGCTGACGCCCTTTTTTGCCAGAAACAGTATTTTTCGATTTTGAACCTGTTTCTTTTACACCCTTCACAGAATCTGCTGCCTCTGCCTGTGGCTCAACAACAGATTCTGTCATCTCTTTGGCAGACTCAGCAACATCTTCCTTTTTTTTATGAGATATTTTCTTTTTCGGCTTACTCTTTGCCTGGGCTTTTTCCCTTGTTTTCCCGGATAGACTTTTTTCCGGCTTCTCTACAGAGTCTTCGACAGTATCAGCAGCTGTACTTTTCCACCAGGCGCCGACTGAAGCCTTAATTTTGACAGGTTTCCCACTTGTGGTGTTTTTTTTCTTTTTCTCTGGAACCATATGTTTTACACATCCTTAAAATCAGCGCATACCCCAGGAAAAACATATTCTGAAGAGCACTGCTATCTCTTTTTTCAGCAGGCATCATATCTACCGAAAAAACGTATTTTGTATTTTTATGATAAACGAAGAAATCCTTACCCTGTAACCTGCAGGAATAGACCTGCCTGTATAGCCGTTTATATGGTTATCCAGAGAAAAAAACTGCTTCGCTTACTGACAATTTTTGGTGTTTCCTGCATTACAATCAAAAGAGACGATGCAACATAAGTATAAAACAACACTTTCACCCCTTTCTGATAAGATAAAAACACCCGGGAACACTAGTACAAGCTATTGACAGGAAATACAAATATTATTTTCACTCCTTCCTGATTTTCTACCCAGGTTGCTTTTCCTGTGATTTGCAGCCCCTTCGGTCTACTTTCCCTCTATCCATAAGACTTTAATCTTGACAGGGTTGTCTCATAAACGTAAACTCCTTTATTTATTTCCTGTGTGACCGCTGATGCAATGGAAGTCACTCGACATGCTCGACACATAGAGCAATTTACTGTTGTAATCTCCACTTAACCTTTTAAACAATGAATATGCCAACTCCTCGCCTTATCGCACCTAAAGGACAGAATCGCCCCGCTCATTCTTTCTCTTTCAATACGCGTTCAGCCTTTGTTGGCTGTCTGTTTTTATCCGGGTTTCTTTTTACGACACTGCCGGATACAGTAAATGCAGAACAGGCAGCAACGGATGAGTGGAACATTTCCGCTGATAAGGTTACCCATTTTGAGAACCCAAAGAGTATTGTTGCCCAGGGCAATGTCGTTCTGATAAAAAAAGAAAAACTTCCCCTGCACCCGGTTAAAAAAATAACTGATGTCACCGAGTGGTCTGAACTCCTTGGAGAAACTCCAGACTCCAGGGAAATATCCGCAGAAGAAGCTGAGAAGCAGACAGATCCTGTCTACAAAACCACAGTAACCATTCGTGCCGACTGGATAGTATATGATACCGAACTGGAGTCGATAAAGGCTAAAGGAAATCTGAGGATTATATCCGATGACGACAAACTTTTCGCTGAAGAAGGAACTCTCAACCTGATTACTGAAACGGGCCGATTTAAGGAAGCAACCATCATTCGTAAGGAACACTCCCTGCATTTGGAAGGGAAAGAAATAGAAAAAACAGGTTTTGACACCTACTCAATAGTCGATGGCTGGGCAATTACCTGTAAAGTAGAGGATGGGGAAACTCCGCCATGGTCCTTTGCCAGTTCAAAGGTTGATATTCGCCAGGGTGGATACGCCGTCTTAAAAAATGCGCGTTTTAAAATTAAGGATATTCCGATATTTTACTCCCCATACCTCATAGTTCCAGTAAAGGATAGCCGCCAGACCGGTTTTTTGTTTCCTGAATTTTACAGCTCATCCAATGGTGGTTTTGGCTTTAATGTTCCGTTCTTTATCAACATTTCAGAATCAGCTGATTTGACTCTGTTTCCAGAAATGTATCTGGATCGTGGTTTCATGCCCGGCGCAGAATTTCGCTATATGACCAGCGAAACAAGTAAAGGAGCCTTCACAGCCAGTTTTCTTGATGACGCTCTCTCCGACCCGTCAGAAACCAGCTATTACAACTCAACAGGTTATACCCACACCAACAGTGACAGATACTGGTTACGTGGTAAGGCGGATTACAATTTTGGAGACGGCTGGCACTCTCGTTTGGATATTGATGTCGTCTCAGACCACGATTATCTCCAGGAATTTGACAAGGGTTCGACTGGTTTTGAAGAAACTTACAGAAGATATCTGAAAACTTTTGGGCGCAGTTTCCAAAACAAGTACGAAAGATATCGCGAAAACGCCTTCTCCGTCGCCAAGAGCTGGGGTGGAATTTTCCTTGAAGGTAAAATGCTGGCAATAAATGACGCAAACAAGATTGATGACACCGCCGCAAATCCATTATGGAAATTGCCAGACATCAAATTTAGCGGAACACTCCCTACAGATTACTACAATATCTCTTTTGACTGGGATACAGGCTTTGTCTACCACTGGCAGGAAGACGGGATTGGAGGCAGCCGTTTTGACGTAAAACCATCCCTGTCAATCCCTCTGCCGATAAGCAGCTACCTTGAATCACAGGCCAAGGTCAGCCTCAGGGATACCTTATACCTTGTGGAGACATTTGGTTCAGGAGAATGGACCAGCGATAAAACCCAGAACCGACTTTATCCTGAGTTACAACTTGATTTCGCGACGACTTTACAGAAAAATTTTGACTTCGCCGACAGCTCTTTTGGCACGTTGAGGCATCAAATCAGACCCTATGTTGAATACAACTACATTCCAGATGTTGGTCAGGAAGATCTGCCTCAATTCGATTCCATCGACACGGTTAAGGAAAAAAATGCCGTTACCTATGGTATGGATAACTTTTTTGACAAGTTAACAGCCCTTGCTGGCGGCAGTGAGTCTACCTCTGAATATGCAACCTTTCAGTTGGAACAATCATACCATTTTGTTGATCCAAATGACACGGATAGACCATTTTCCGATATTTACAGCAGCATGCTGTGGCGTCCCTATAAACGATCATCTCTTGAATATAAAACCTACTATGACGTTTATGACAACGAGTTTAACAACCACTCTTTTGAGGGAATACTCTACAATAAACGCGGTGACCATATCGGGCTGGAATACTCCTACAACAAAATAAAAGATATCGACCAGATAAATGGCAGTTTAGGAACATCTCTGTTTGACAACTGGCTGTTAGAAGGTAAAATAGAGCATTCGCTTTCTCAGGAGGAAACCATTGAAGCCAAGGGCTCTCTGACCTATAGGGCACTCTGCTGGTCGGTAAAATTTCAAACCAAATACACTCCAGCGGACACGTCCTTTGTACTGCTCTTTAATCTCGCAAATATCGGGGTTCCACTAGGGGCACAGCTTTAAGAACAACAGCCCCGGGAGCCGGACGTGGCAGCGGCAGATATTCACTATGACGTTTTCAATGGAGATGCAGACGGAATATTTGCCCTGCACCAGTTCAGGCTGAAATATCCACGTCCACACACCATCAACATAACCGGAGTAAAGCGTGATATCCGTCTCCTTAAGCAACTTGAGAAGACGGACAATGCCACGGTTAATGTTTTCGATATTTCTTTTGCCAGCAATAGAGACAGCATTGAAATTTTGCTGAAAAAGAACAACCAGATCAACTACTTTGATCACCATTTTGCAGGAGAAATTTCACAAGCAAAAAACCTTGTTACTCATATTGATGTTGCAGCAGAAACCTGCACATCACTCATTGTCAACAAGGTCGTAGAGAATACATTTCCCGCATGGGCAATATGCGGTGCCTATGGGGATAATCTTCATCAAGCTGCTGAAAAACTAGCAAAAAGTCACCATATCCCGGCAAAAAAGATCGACCTGCTAAAAGAAATTGGCGAGTTATTTAATTACAACGGCTATGGTGCCACCCTTGCTGATCTCCACTATAGCCCGGAAGCTCTCTATCTTGCAGTGGTACCTTATGAAAATCCTTTCGATTTTGCCGAAAAATCCGAGGAACTAAACAGACTACGTACCGGATATCGAGAAGACCTGAGCAAAGCCCTTACTATCGCTCCTGAATCCTCCACCGGTAAAAACAGAATGTACTGTTTCCCCAATACCCCCTGGGCACGTCGGGTAAGCGGGATTTTCTCCAACGCCAAGGCAAGAGAGAAGAGGAATGCTGCCCACGCAATTATAACCGAAAACAGAGATTCATCTTTTCATATCAGCGTACGGGCACCACTAAATGATTGCAGAGATGCCGACACCCTATGCAAAGCCTTTCCCACAGGAGGCGGACGTGCAGCAGCAGCTGGTATCAACAACCTTCCCCAAGATATGCTTGAGAGCTTTATTGCACAATTTGCCTCAACCTACCCGGGATAACGGGTATACAGATAATTACCTTATCCCCAAAAATATTTAGGACAGTAGCGGCGACTCCGGTACAGAAGAGGCGCTGCAAACAACCCTTTTACGCTGAAATCAGGGTGGTCAATTTTAGCCCGGATTTCTCATGGGCAAAGTTTTTCGCAAGGCAAGGCACAAGGCGTTTCGTTGTAATAAACTACACGGAGCGCCTTGTAACGAAGGCTTGCG
>PDWJ01001491.1_pt1 | contig 28800 bp, 22 predicted proteins | sample 1430881 | NCBI WGS metagenome assembly PDWJ01 (sample SAMN01162460, study PRJNA174530) | Oral metagenome, whole genome shotgun sequencing project. | biome: Marine environment; feature: Marine mammal; material: Swab sample of the gingival sulcus; isolation source: swab sample of gingival sulcus...
CAAAATCATCCAGCGATTTAAACAGCGGTGCGCCAATGCCGATCCAGAACGGGCCACCCAGATAAACGCCCACATCGACCAACTGGTGGGCCAATGGGCCGAGGAAGCCTACCGCTGTCAGACCTGCAAACGCCGGCTGGTGTATTCCGCTGCAGATAAACTTAACAACGACAACCGGCTGATCCACAATTACCAGGATAAGGTCAAGGGGCTGTGGCCCACCCTTCAATCCATGCGGAATGTGGAAGAAACCGCGCTTTTAAAAATCATCAAATGACGGTAGCATCACAAAAAAATAGATTGACCCCTGAGGTGCTGTAAGAGGAGGGTGAGGCCGGATTCATTCGCCGGGCCTCACCCTGCTTGATAGGGTTATTGGAATTTATGGCCTGTTCTGATACGTTTTATGGGTCCAAAACAGAACTGAACCGGCCAGCAGGATGGTCAGGAGTATCCCGCCAAAGCCTGAGCCATTACCTGAAGTTCGGCCGGACAGCATGGAGATAAAGCAACCGCCGCCACCGCCACCGCTATCTGTATTGTCGGTATCATCGCCAGTACCGGGAACCGCTCCGACACCGACACTATTGGCAGACCATCCACAGATTTTGGCATGAATGATGCCGTATGTGCCGTCACCTATATAATCAATTTCTCCTTCTGTGTCGGCGACCTTCCAGGTATCAGGCGCGCTTTCTCTGGCATAGAGCGCCACAAGGCTGCCGTTTTTTACTTTATCGGCATCGGAGAGTGCAAATGGGACAGGAATGATGGCGCATCGATCCTCAAGGCCGTTGATCTCCCATTTGATTGCCGTTTCAGGGGCTGACGGGGCTTTAAGCGCTTCAGTGGCAACATTGGTGGGAAGGGCAACGTTTACAATCCCTGCATTTGCCTGGGGCATAATCATAACCTCGATTTTATTTGCGCCGAAAGCAGATTTTACACCGTCATCAAGTCCGTCGTCTCCGGTGAGGTCTGCTGCGCCGCCCAACTCTCCGTCAATGACCCCCCTGCCATTGGTAGGCGAATCGCCTGCGACATCCGGTATGTCTTTGGCAATCTGTTCAATGGTCACTTCGATGCCTTTGTAATCAAAGGCCTCAACGATAATTCCGACAGATCCTGACCAACCGGGTTTTCCTGCCTTGACGGTATAATTCGCTGGCAGGGCCGGTGCCGTTTCAAAGCTGAATGTAAAGGTGCCGTCCGCCAGCGCATCAATGGGACCGGCAACAATGGTGTCTTTATCCAGGAGGACAACGGTGCATACCGCGTCGCCCGGATTCGTAATGGTGCCAGAGATATGGGCATATGATTTTTCCATGGCAATCGTGCTTGACCCGTCATTGGAAAGATCACTGGATTGGAAGGTTGTGGCAAGATATCCCTCCTTTTCAACCTTGAAGCCGTAGACGGCCGTACTGCCATCTAAGAGCGTGCCCGGCAGGTTTGCAAAAACAAATTTCCCGGTACCCGCCAAGGTGGACACGGACTGACCCGCATATGCTGCCGGGGTGGTAATGGTAACAAGGGCGCCATCCAGAGGGATATTGCCATTGTTGTCAACAACGATACCACTGAAATCTGTCAAGGGAAGAATGCTGAAATCAATCTGTGGCAAGTCCACATATGCCTCTGCCTGAAAATCAACCGTATATTGTCTGGTGCCGGTTTCCACGGATACCGTATCGGCATAGCTTGCCGGATCAAAACTAAATTCCGCCTCAAAGGTTTCTGAAAATGTACCTGAAACCACTTGGTCTGCTGCATCATCATCTAAGCTGTCAATGGTTACGGTGTATCCCGTTCCTGGCGCAGCACCGCGGACAGTAAAGGACTGGGCAGGGTCATTTTCCAATACTGCAAACTGGGTGTCGTCCGGTTCAATGGTCAGGGGCACATATACCTTAAAGGAATCTGTATTTGTACCGGCACTGTCTTTAACCGTGATGACATATTCACCGGCGAAACTGCCTGATTCAGGCGCATTAAAATGGAAGGTCTCTCCTGAGGTCTCGGCGACCGGCACCGGCCCTGCAACAGACCAGGTGTAGCCAGAATCACCGCCTGAAACGGTGAAGGTATCGGATTGGCTGCCCGACGGAATGGTTACCGTTGATTCGGGTTTATCCACAATGACAACCGGTTCAGTATTCTCCTCGTTTTCCTGGAATACACGAATGGTGCCCGACACCAGGGTGACATCGAAATGTGTTGCCGATTCCGGGGCTGCGCCGGGTGCTAGCCCTGCTGCGACAGGCAGTTTCTCCCCGGCTGCAACCGTATCAATAACGGTCTGCTGAAGCCCGATGGGGTAATCACCGCTTGGGGTGGACAGCTTTACTTTGAATTTTAACCGGAATGGGATATCGTCCGCAGATGACGGGGCAAAATATTCGGCCCCGGCCGCAGCCACAAGTACTTTTCCCGGCGTACTGTCATTGGTTTGGTAATAGATGGTTTGTGCAATGGTTTCCGGTGAGGGCGGGGACGCCTCTCCGGCATGGTCACTGTTGTCTATGGGTTTTTGGCTTTGAACCAGGCCAATGAACTCAATGGCGTCGGCATCATAGGTCAGGGTGAACGCCACACCATTGACGTCCTCAAAATTTGAGGCTGTCACATCCAGTTCAATGGTTCTTGATGCCTCATCACCCTTACTGTTAACACTGGCTGTGCCCACAGTCAGGGTTTTTGTGGCAAACGCCGATGCGCCAGACAGGAGCACCATTGTCAGCGAAATAAACAGGAGTAATGTTTTTTTGATCAACATATTCATAGCGTTTAATTCCTTTTTTTAGAACGTCGTTACGGACGGCCTGAGGGATTGCTCCCCGGCATTGTCCATCACAAAATCTTAGGGACATTAGGCCTGTGAGCAGATTTAATTCTGATCATGGGCCTTAAAGGAATCTTGGCGGGGTGGGGGCGGATCAATGAAAAGGAAAACCGAAGTATATTGGTAAAAGGGGGGCCAAACCGTCCCCATGAATGCTTGAATGGTATTTAAACAACACGGCCCCGGCTTGATCGGAAACTCTGGCGTGATGTGTATCAGATGAATTCCGCTTTTTTCCGGTGTTGCGTCAGGCGTTGCAAGGCCGGCGGCGGTCTTTAATTCTTTGAACAGCTGGTTCAACGCCCGTGACAATTCTTTTTTGGACGGTGAATCGGCCATATTGGGCTTGACTTTAACAGCACTGACAACCAGAGCTGCCAGGTCACTACGGCCGTTCAAAGAAAGAAACCAGGTACTTGTCACCGGAAGGTAGGCCATGGTGAAGCAGGCCAGCATGCACCAGGTAACACTGACCTTTCTTTTTCTTAACGGATTTATATGAAAGACCGATGCCGCCCTACTCGGTTTTTTTCTGATGTGTCGTGGGCACACCTTGGGGACAGACCTGGTCCGCCCGTGGCGGTTATATGCCGTGTCAGGCCTGGGTGACACGCAGCACCTCCTCGATGGATGTAATGCCTTCAACCACTTTATTGACCCCGTCCTGTAACAGGGGTGTCATTCCGTTTTTGATGGCCAGGGCTCTGATTTGTGAGGCATCGGACGTCTGAAGGACAAGGGATTTTAAGGGGGAATCCATGTCCATGATTTCAAAAATTGGCATGCGGCCTTTATAACCGGTGTGAAAGCATTTTTCACACCCCTTTGCCCGGTATACGGTGTTGCCTGAGACCGTTGACGCGGCTTGACCCAGCCATTGCAGGGTTAATGCATCAGGAACATATGGTGTTTTGCATTCATCGCATAATAGTCGCACCAGGCGCTGGGCAATGACTGCTCTGACCGCCGAGGTAATCAGAAAGGGCTCAATCCCGATATCCACCAGCCGGGTAATGGCACCAGCCGAATCGTTTGTGTGAAGGGTGGAGAACACCAGGTGGCCGGTTAGTGCTGATTGGACAGCAATGGCGGCGGTTTCATTATCCCGGATCTCGCCGATGAGAATGACATCTGGATCCTGGCGGACGATGGAGCGTAAACTTTTTGCAAAGGTCAATCCGATCCTGGGATTGATCTGGATCTGACTGATACCGGGGAGCTTATATTCAACCGGGTCTTCCACGGTGATAATATTGATGTCCGGGGTATTGATTTCAGAGAGCATGGCATACAGGCTGGTGGTCTTTCCGCTGCCCGTGGGGCCGGTCATCAGGACAATCCCGTTGGGAAGGGTGGCCAGTTTCCGGATATGGGCCAGGCTGTCCTGGGCAATACCAAATTCGCCCAAGGTTAAAAGGACGCCGGATTTATCCAACAGCCGCATCACCACCCGTTCGCCAAGGGCCGTGGGAATGGTGGAGATCCGGATATCAATGTCACGGTTCCCGATCCGAACCTCAATCCGACTGTCCTGGGGCAGGCGTTTTTCGGCAATATCCATGTTGGCCATGACCTTTATACGGGTAATCAGGGAAGATTGTATCCATTTGGGCGGCTCAATTAGGTCATAGAGGATACCGTCAATTCGGTACCGCACCCTCAGGGTGTCTGGCCCTGGCTCAATATGAATATCACTGGCCTTTGCCTTGACGGACTGGGAAATGATATGGTTGACCAGCTTGATAATGGGGGCGTCACTGGTATCGTCCAGAATATCTGAAATCTGCTCAATTTCTTTGATAATACTTTCGTTGGCCGCCATATCATCAACGATTTTCTGAGCATTATCACTTTTTCGGTCATAAAAATTATTGATGGTGGACAGGATCTCTTCCTTTGGGGCCAACACCAGCCGACAGGTCTTGAGATCAAGCCGTGATATCAGGTCGTCCACAGCCGGCAGGTTTGATGGATCATTCATGGCGATCATGGCATCCCCGTCTTGTGTCTCCCGGTTGCCGCCCGCTTTGATGATTGGAACCATAAGATTTTGTTTTAAGAACCCAATGGAAACCAGGCGGGTAAAGTCCGGGGCGGCAAAACGGGCGTCAAGCCGGTTTTGAATCGGGAGCTCATATTGGTACTCAAAGGCTTGCAGCAAGGTATTTTCGTTGACGATCTGCTTTCTAACCAGGGACGCAGCCAAGGTCTCTCCATGCCTTTTAGCCGATTGAACAGCATCGTCAATCATATCCTGGGGGATACCGAACCTGTCCTGGAGAATGCCGGATAGCCGCCGGGGGGTCATGGCTTTGTTGCCCCCTCATTTTGGGCGTGCTGTGCCGGGCGTTTCTTCTCCTTGTACAGGGGAATGGTTTTCTCTTTTATCTGATCCATCTCGCTGCTTTTTTCCTGGTATACCGCCTTGGCCTCATCCGGGTTCTCGATAATTCGGGGGGTTAGAAAAATATAAAGATTGGTTTGAATGCCCGACCGGCCAGTAGATTTGAACAAATTTCCCACCAGGGGCACTTCCCCCAGGCAGGGCACTTGATAGTCCGTTGCGTTGAGATCTTCGCCAATGAGCCCGCCGATGACAACCGTGGCAGCATCCTTGACCACAACTGTGGTGGATGCTGTCCTTTTTAGGGTGGTCGGGGTATTGTTCTGGGTGGCAAAGGCAAGTTTTTCCACTTTCTGGTAAATATTAAGGCGGACAAACCGGCCCTGGTTGATCTGCGGTGTGATTTTAAGTTCAACCCCCACATCTTTGTATTCATAGGTATTGTAATTTTGATCTCCGGTACCGCTTTTGGTCAGATATGGAATATTTTCCCCCACACTGATCTGGGCTTCTTCATTGTCCATGGTCATGATCTGCGGCGTGGAAAGAATATGCACTTTTTCATTCTTTTTAACCGCCCTGATGGCTGCGCCCAGGCTGGGAAATTGGATGCCGCCAATCTCAATGTTTTCCCCCATGATCCCGACGGAAAATCCCCCGGGAGGGGTGATCATGTTGCCGACGCCCAATGTGGGCAGCGCGGGAATGCCGCTGGTTGCAGATTCTTTGATAAATCCGCCGTAGACACCGGTCTCGTTGCCGTCCATTTTTCCCACGCTGGTGCCGCCAAGCCATTCCACCCCAAGGCTGAAGTCATCCGTGTCCCTGACCTCCATGATCAGGGCTTCGATATAAACCATGGGCCGGGGAATATCCAGCTGCTTGATGATATTTTCCAGTACCCGGTATTCTTCTTTGTCTGCTTTGATGATCAGGCTGTTGGTGGCCTTATCAAAAGAAATCTTCACCTTGTCCGATACCAAAGGGGTGACTTTCTTTTTCTTTTCATCGGCCGTTGCCTTGCTGGAAAGAGATGTTAATACACCTGCTAAATCTTCCGCCCTTGCGTTTTCAAGGTAATAGACCCTGATTTTGGCATCACTTTTAGGGGCCTTTTGATCCATTGCTGCCAGCAACTCTTTTACTTTCAGGGTCTCAAACTCTCCGGCCAGGACAAAAATGGTATTGGTTCGTTCATCGGCAACAAACACCGGTTTATCGTCTGTACCAGGCCGTTTCCCCTTGGGGTGTGTTTGGGTAAAAATTCGTTCCAGATTTTTCACAAGTTTAACCGCATCGGCGTGGACAATGGGGATAATGGTAATCCTGCGCCCGACATCCTTGATGTCAAAGGCCCTGGCTATTTTTAACAGGCGTTGAATATTGGAATGGACATCGGTGACAATGACGGTATTTGTGGGCGGGTAGGCAATGATGATACTTGCCTTTGAGGCCAGGGGGGCAAACACCTTTTTGATCTCATCTGCCCGGGCATAGGTGAGCCGGATCAGCTGGGTAACGATTTTGTCTTCCGGTGCCCCGGATGCCTTTCCTACAAAGGTGTCGATATTTTTTGAATTGGCCATGAGCCTGGGGATAATTTTGGTGATTGCACCGGCTTTTACCGCAGTAAACCCGTTGATTTCCAGGACGGATTCAAACACCTTATACGCTTCTGCCAAGGTGATTTTCCCGGGAGAAAGAATATTCACTGTGCCTTTTACCCGGTTGTCAATTACAACATTTTGATGGGTCAGTTCGCTGATAAACTTAATAAAATCCCTGATATCTACCCCGTCAAAATCAATGGAAACAAATTGGTCCTGGTTGGCCGATGCCGCGTCCGGGCCTGTTGCCCCGGCGGGCAGGGGGCTTAACTGAAATAAAAGTGATCCCAGTATGCAAAGTACAATAAGGGGATACCGGATTGTTATCTGCTCACCGTCACGCACCGCCTGGGAGGAGCGCCCAGACCTTGTCCACAACACAGTTAAACGCCTTTGCTTTGGTGTATCTGCAAGTCTCATATTAAACATACATGCCTTTTTTATATGTAAAGTCCGATGCAAACCCATTCGGTTCTTTCTATATTTGTTGTGGGCGAACCGAGGAGAAAAACCAGGTCCGCCCGTGGCGGTTTATATGAAAGTCTCAGTAACTTACTGAATTACTTTCTTTTTTTTTGTTGTGGGCAAACCGCGGTAAAAGACCCGGTCGGCCCATGGCCGTTATTGAATCGAATACCGCAGTGATCCTGATGCCCCATTGCGCAATATTTGGACATCAATGGCGGTACCGCTGTCAACGCGGTTAAAATAATCATAAAAACGGGTGACATCCCCAAAGGATGTAAGGGCCTGGTCGTTGACACCGGAAATGATATCACCGTTTCTCAGGCCAAGCTTTTTATAAAATACGGAATCCTTTTTAATCCGGGTGATCCGAAACCCCTGCATTTTATTGTCATGGAAATAGGGTCTGACCCGGACCTGCTTTCTTAACGCCCGCAGATTGTTTTTCAGGTCGGTCACCTCATCTTGGGTCAGTACCACTGTGCCCAGCTCTCCAAGGGCGGCCATTTGCGAGGGGGGCATGGCCCCAGCGGCCGTTTTGCGCAACTGATCCGGTTCAGGTGCTGCTGTGTTCTTGTGTTTTTTCATCAACAACACTTCTTTTTTACCCTTGACCAGCAGCACCACCCGCATTCGCATCACCGCGTCGATCCGTGCGCCATCCAGCCGGTCTCCCACTTCATATATGCCGACCCGGGTCTGGCCTGATTTCCGAATCAGGGCCCTGGGGCTGGTACCGGTGCCGGTGACCGTGCCGAGGAGATCCAACTTCAGCCCTGTTTCCTTGAGTGTTTCTACCGGCGTTGCTTCAGGGGTGGGGGCGGGTGGCTTGCCAGTGGGTTGCTGCCCTTTGGTGCCAAACAGGTCCCGCTGGACGACCCCCTTGTAATAGGCTTTGGGATTATATTGTCTGGGGCCGTTTGTTTTCTGAGCCTCATCTGACAGGGGCGACACCGGATCTGCCCCGGCACTGTCAGCGGTGATCATGGTATACACCGTTAAAACCCCATAATCCGCAATCCAAAAAATGAGAACGGCGTGAATGACTATCAATATATACTTCATCCTGCCCTCTGTCCCGGTTTAATGATTGGATTTTGAATGGTACCGGTAATGGTAAAGTAAATGGTATTTGCACGGGCACCGGATAGACGCTTTTGGGGGAGATCGGTATCGGCAAGAAATTCGGGGTGAAAAATGACCTCTGCTGTCAGCCGAAGCCCGGACTGTGCGGCAGGGGCGGCCGGTCGGATGGTGCCGGATAACCGGATATCCACCTGGCTGCCTTTGAGTTCACAGGTGTTAATCTGGACAGTCTCTGGGGTTGGCATGTCAAAACTGAGTCCGGCATCTGAAAACGCCAATGCTGAAATGGAAAACAGGGGCCTTGCCCACTCAAGGGTCAGGTTTGAGGATGTGATTTCCCCATGGCTGTTTGTTAAATTGCTTTGGGAAACACCGGCAGTTAAGGTTCCGGCAATTCGGCCCGTTATCTTTAGCGTTGAAAAAAACGTGCCCGGTACCATCTCATCAAGCTTGAGATCGTCAAACTGGGATATTGTCACAAGCCTGTCTGTCCCGGTTTCAGGTGGGGCGGTGTCCTTGCCGGGCAGTGTGGCGATACCGGTCAGTTTTCCCCCGAAGATCCGGCCTGAGTAGGCGATCTGCCGCTGGTCCGAAAACAATGTTTTCAGACGAAAGCCCGCATTAAACTGATCCACGCGCACAAACGGCTCATTCTCCCAGGTGGTTTCAATGGATGAGGATTTAAGGGTCAGGGGAAATCCAAGGGTCAGGGGGGCTAGTGTTACACCAAGCTCAGGGGCCGTTGCTGACAGAAATTGTTCAACCTGGTCTGCGGCAGCCTGCCCTGGAAAGTGCCGATACATGGCAACAAGAATGCAGCCAATAAAAAAAAGAATATAAAGTGGGGCGGTATATTTCATAATCTAAGTTTTCACGGTCTCCACATGGAGCAGGACTGTGATCCCATCCTTATGTTTACCGTCTTTTATAATTTCCATGCGCTTGATAAAAATCACATTCTCAGATGTCTCAACAAGGTAGAGATAGGCCATTAACTGTGACAATTTTATCTGTTTGAGCTTCATTTCAACCCGTGCCATCTCTTTTTTTGATAGCTTGTCCATTGCGCTGGTCGGTCGCATATACACAATTTGCTTGGCCACACCAGCCTTTGCCGCAAGGGCTTCAAGGCATGCAAAAAGCGTGAAACCTTTTTCCCGTCTGGCGTAGGCCGCTGTAAGGGACCCTTCCGTTGTTGCCAGGGCCTCATAGGCCTGTTTAAGACGCTTTACCTGGCCTAAGGCGGTTGTTTTATATGCGGTCTGGGTTTCAAGTAGCCGTCTTTTTTCTACCATTGGCTGGATACCGAACTGAAAAACAGCCACCACAAGAATCAGCAGTCCACCTGCCCCCATCCAGTATTTTTCCCGCCGGTTCATTGTAACGCCACCTTGGTCCCAAGTAAAATTGTCACGTTAAATGTTACCCGATTCTTTTTTTTATCCATTGCGGCCGAGTGAATTTCAACATCGGCAAACCGGTTCTCAAACGCGTGCTTCATTTTGTCGATGGTATTAAACTGGTCTGCGCTTCCGGTGATGCGCAGGCTATTTTTGCTTCTGATAAATCGGGTAAACTCGATATCAAGGGAGACGGGCAGGGTGCGGCTGATCTCATTGAGCAAATCAATGTTGAGCAGATGCCCGTCCATGTTCCCGGTATTTTTTTTGGCTTGCAGGGCCTCAAGTTCGACCTGCATTTGCGCCACCGGATCAACAATGGTTTTGGCATCGGGAAACACCGATGTAAAGATGTGGGTGATCTCGGTATCCAGTCTGTTGATCTCCTTTTCCATGGCGTTGATGTTCGCCATAGAATAGAGGGTAAAGGTGATTGCCAACACAACAAAGAGGGCCAATGATGCCGCCAACCGGGTGCCGTGTTCCTGGAAAAAATGGGTGAGATCCGAATTTCGGCGGCTGAAGTTATACCCCTTTGTTCCTTGCATCTCGTTAATCCCCATGGCAAGGGCATTCTGGCACTGGCCGTTGCAGTCCTGGGGCCAAAGGGGGGGCAAATCAGGTCCAGCCGTCCATTTCTTTTTGACGCATTCAAACAGGTCAAAGGGGTGTACTGACACCCCCAGCGACTGGGACAGGGCACTGCAATATGGGTCAACAGTACTGGTGCTGCCCGACAATACAATCAAAGACAGGGGATCATCACAGTCAAACCGTTCACTGATCCAATGATAGGTATGGGTCAGATGCCTGCCGATATCCGGCACAGGCGTGTCACAGTCAATCAAGACGGTCCTGGTGTGAACAATTTCCCCGTTGCGTATCACATGGATTGAGGCCGCCCCCGTTTCAATATAGAGGAAAAATACCAGTCCAGAAGACGTCTCTGGACGCTGGGCAACCACCTGTGCCGATGAATACCCGCTGCCTGGTGTCAAGACATCCGGCAAGAGATCCAGCCCTTCTGTGAGTGATGTAACCGCTTCAAATGTCGTGTGATATAGACCCGCCGCAGCAATCCGGGTCTGTTTTGAGCCTTTGGGGGTATTTTTGACTAAAAGATAAAAATCTGGATCAAATGCAGTGGCGTCCAAGGGCAGGTATTTTTCCAGTTCATGGCCAAGGATCTGATTGATTTTCTGGGAACTCTTAAAGGGCAGCGCAAGGGGCCGAAAAGAAAAGTAATCGGCGGGAATGCTGACAAGGCACTTGTCAAACCGGGGTCCGATGTGGGACGTCAAGTCGGACAGGACGCTACGGCATCCAGAAAATATCCCCGATTCATCGGGGGCTTGTCTGGGACCGTTTGACAGGTACTCAATCTTAATTGCTTTGATCCCATATGTCATAAGGACACAGGCCACTTGATCCCGGCCGATATCCACGACTAAAATGCCACTGCTCATCCGTTTTTCCGATACCAAAAATAATATAAACCTAAGGGCTATTGTATAGCGTTTTCCGTTGGCTTATGCAAGATCAAACCTGAGTTTATCAGCACTGTCATACTTTATTTTTTATACCCCTTATGTAGATCTTGTTTTATAATTTATTCGGTGTTACAAACAAAACATGCGTACAAAAAATCACAGACAGACCCCTGACATTGAAGGGTTTACACTGCTGGAGCTGATTGTGGTGATATGTCTTATGGGCATTGTCGCAGCCTTTGCCTTCCCCCGGTTCAGCAGCACCTTTTTCAGGGATAAAAAAGAGATCACGATCAACCAGCTCCACTTGAATGTGGTTAAATTGAAAAAAGAGGCCCCGATTCAAGGTCAAACGCTGATGATGTGTTTTGCGGAAGGGTCAGGGACGGTTTCAATAAAAGCGGCGGCGCGATCCCCTGTCAGCGGTGAGACCACAGCCATAGCGGAATTTTTGCTGCCCGACGGCATGACCGTTGACACCATTGAATTCAGCCCCGGTACCGCTCCCCATGGGCCCTGTATCCGGTTCCATAAAAAAGGATACAGTGACCCGGCGATCATCCACCTGTCCGACAGCGACGGCCGCCGCTTTTCCCTTGTCATTCCTAAGTTTCTTCATCGGGTGGACTACCATGAAGGAGATATCCGGTTTGATGACGCTTAATCCCATGGTCCCAATCCCATCAAATTCCCGGGGATTTACCCTGCTTGAGATCCTGGCCGCAGTGGTCATCATCTCCATCACATTTACAGGGATATTCAAATTGTATTCCCGGTTAATTTCAGCCCACACTGCATTGAATTTTTATGACAGGGCCCCATTGCTTGCCGATAAACTGATGGATGAGTGGGTCGTTGGTATGGCCATTCAGGGCGTCCCTCCGGCCCTTGATACCCCACAGGCAGGCTTTGATGGGTTTGAGTATCAACTGGCCCAGACCTCACTTGAAATCATGGGGCTGCGTTCAGAAAATACCGATCAAACCGGCCCATTGCTGGTGAAATTGAGCTGCACGATTTCATATGATGACGGCCGTTACCACTACACCTCAACATCCGTGAGATTGATCCCTCAATGACTGGGCCTAAAAAAAATACAGCATGCCACTGCCTTTATCTGAAGGATTTGTATCGTCTATCCCTGGCCCCTGGAAAAAGACCCGAAAAATGGCGCAAGGGCGTGGCCAAAGAGATCGGGGCGGTCTTTCGCACAGTAAGATGCAATGGCTGGCACCGCTTCAGACGGGTCGCTGATGCCGGGTCAAAGGGGTTTACCCTGGTTGAAATGCTTTTGGCCCTGACCCTCTTTGCCCTTGTGGTCTCGATGCTTTATACCGGCTTTAATACGGTGATGACCCCGGTAAATACCTTTAAATCCGGGCGGGACGGCCATGAAGCTGGCCTGAACGCCATGCGGCGGATTAAATGGGACCTGCTTTCAGTGTGCCTCACCCGGAACGCGGTCTATATCCCTGCGAACCGGAGACCTGCCCAAGATGTTGACCGGTTCCGATTTGTCTGCCGGCCCCAAACCATTGGCCAAAGTCAACATCCATTTTCCCGGCTCAGATTTGCCTCATTTGAACACCTGGAATTCAACCGAGAACGTGACGGCGCCATTGGTATTATCATTTACCAGGTTCAGCCGGGGTCAAACGATACCTGGGTGCTCCAACGCCGGGATTTGGCATCTGTTTTACACCGTTCCCAGGATGAAGAGACCGATGCCGAACCTGGCCCGGTGCTCTGTGACCGGGTAAAGGCCTTTGAACTCAAGTTTATGGACCATCAGGGCAATGTCCATAATGAATGGGATTCGGAGTCTCCCGATTTTAAATTTGAAACCCCGGCAGCGGTTACCATCAGGCTTGAGACTGGAGATTCACAAACGTCTTATGTGTTTGAGACCACCGTGCGGCTGCCAGTGGCACGCAAACATAGTGGCACGGAGAAGTAATGAACCAGACCTTTCATAAAAATGTTTTGGGCCGGCAGGACGGCATTGCGCTTTTTGTGACCCTGGGCCTCATTGCCGTGCTGTTGACCGTCACTTTGGAAATGAACCGGCAGCTTCAGGTCAGCATCCGTATGGCCCAGGCTGAAAAAGAACGCGCCCGCCTTTTGGAAACGGCCCGGTCTGGATTGAACATTGCCATGGCCGTACTGATTCAAGACGCCATTGACACCCGTGTGGATTCATTACAGGAGAACTGGGCAGACCCGGAATACTTAAAACAACTTGTCTCAGGACTGGGCTATGATGGACTTGATCTTCTCATCAAGGATGAAGCCGGAAAAATCCAGGTCAATGCATTGATCCGGGAATACCCGGGCCATGAATTCAATCCAGACCAGAAAGAGATATGGGAGAACCTGCTCTCTTTTTTTATCCGTGGGGACAAATCCAACGATGAACGCAGCGCAAGTGAAATCATCAACTGCATTAAAGACTGGCTGGATGCTGGTGACAATGATGCCATCACCGGAATCACAGGGGCCGAATCCGGGTATTATGAAACCTTAACGCCCCCTTATGCCTGCGCAAATCGCGAGATCCCGGCCCTTGAAGAACTTTTCAGGATTAAGGGGATTTCCCCTGATCTGCTACGCGCAACAGATGGCGCGTTGATGACCGGGTCGGATGAGGCACCGTGGGACTTTCGTTTGGATGAACTGTTTACGGTATTCGGTGCCCGGACAGAAGATACGCAGGAAAAAATCGATAAACGCAGGTATGCCTACGGGGGCAAAATTAATATCAATACCGCACCGTTTCCCGTAATTGCCGCACTTCTGCCCCCGGGCAGAGAGGACCTTGCCCCCCTCATTGATGAATACCGCATTGCAAAGGATCAGGATTCGGGCCGGTTTATTCACGACCTGACCCAGAAAGGCTGGTATGCCCATATTGCTGGCCTGACCGGAAAAGAAAATGCACAGATGGAAAAAAAACTGACCTACGCCAGCCGGATTTTTTCCATTGAATCCCGTGCGGTCATCAAAACGCGCTCGGTTCTCCTGAAAGCGGTTGTGACACGGATTAAAGGCAAAGACGGAAAGTGGGCCTGCGAAATTCTTGAACAGCGTATAGAGTGATCGATGCGCAGCGATTCTCGATGATACCCCTTTGACCCCCAGGGCAGCATTGAGGTTACGATAAAAAAACGGTACAACCGAATATAACGGCCACGGGCCGTCCCTGGTCTATCGAATTCCAGGCGTTGGCCCACAACAAAACAAGAAAGTAATTCAGTAAGTTACTGATACTTTCATATGAATTGTTATCTAAACAACAAGGAGAAAAATATACACATGGCCTGGATAGAAACATTAACAAAAGAAACCTTCAATACGGTTATCCGAGAGGCAATGAAGCCACAAATGGATCAAATATCGGAACGGTTGCAGTCTTTTGAACAAAGACTGTCCCGGTTAGAAGGCGTTGTTGAAGGTAGCACAAAGGCAAATGAAGCCAACATTCGCGCTTATGAGGCTGCGATGCGAGGATTATTTTTTGAATTCAAAGCGGACTTCCTTCAGCGTCAGCTTGATCAGAAAACCGAGTGCGAGCGACAAGCGAAAACTTAAACTGAACCTTGGAGATCAACGTTTCTAATGTGTTGGAGGAGATCTTTGTTTCGACGGCCTGTTGGTTCTCCATGCTGGATTTAATACGATTATGAACCGGTAAATTCATTTGACCGCCTTGTGTGTTAGATTGGATGTGGATCATGGGGCTTTGTGACGGTTTGATTTGACTTTGTTTATGAATACCATTAGATAAAAATAACGGCCATGGGCCGTCCCTGGTCTATCCATACCCAGGCACAGCCCATAACAAAATGTGAAAGATCTGAGTGCGTTACACAGACTTTCTTATGAAAAAAAACGAATAAAATTTATTTAAACACCAACGACAAAGTAAGGGGCATGTAAGTTTTAAGGCCGTAGATCAGTCACAGGATCTTATCTCTTCCATGGCCCTGAATCGAGGTAAAAAAATGAAAAGAAGTCATTTAATTATTATGATTATGCTCATCATGTTCTGTTTTCCGTTGACCAGTGCGGCAAAAGTCGACACGCTTGTACTGGCAGGCCCTCGTTCCTGCGTGACCCATCCGTTGATTTATATGAAAGAGGCGGGACTGCTGGATGCGGTGGCCAAGGATGTAAAACTGATTATCTGGAATAACCCGGACCAGCTACGGTCTCTCATTGCCGGGGAGCAGGTGGATTTTTCTGCCGTACCCAGCCATGTGGCGGCAAATTTCTACAATAAAGGCGTGAACCTGAAGCTGATGAACATATCCACATGGGGGCTTTTGTGGCTGATCTCTGCGGATCCTGAAGTGAAGCAGCTATCGGATCTCAAAGGCCAAACCCTTGCCCTGACGTTTAAGCGGGATATGCCGGATTTGGTCTTCACAAGCCTTGCACAGGCCCGGGGACTGGATCCTGAAACCGATGTCCAATTAAAGTACCTGCCCAATTTTAAGGCGGTGGGCCAGGATCTGCTCAGTGGCAGAACAAAACATGCCCTGTTGCCCGAACCCCTTGCCTCTATTGCCGTTATTAAATCCGCACGGGGAAATTTTTCAAAACTCTACCGGGCCATGGATATCCAGGAGGAATGGGGAAAGGTCCATCAAACGATCCAAGGGATGCCTGAAGCCGGTATCTGTGCCATGCCCGGGATTCTTAAACAGCCCAAAGTGGCAGCTGCCTTTCAGAACGCCTATCAAACGGCCATCAATTTTTGCCGCAACCATCCGGCGAAGGCCGCCCGCATTGTCGCGTCTTATTTGAAGAAGCCCAACCCCCTTCCCATTGCGTCTGCCCTGAAAAATGCCCGACTGGAATTTGTGACGGCCCAGGATGCCAGACCGGAGCTGGAGCAGTTTTATGGGATTATCATGAAAATGAATCCGGGTAAAACAGGCGGGAAACTCCCCGGAGACGGATTTTATTGGAAAAATCAGTAATGCCAACACCTGCCTCCTTTTTCGGGAGAAAAATAACCCGGGCCCGTGTGTTTACGGGCCTGGGATTTTTGCTCCTCATTGTTTTGTGGCAGATGTTGTCCTTTTATGTTCATGAAATTCTTCTGGCATCGCCGGCCCAGGCATGTGCGGCCCTGTGGGAGATGGTGGGGACCGCTTATTTTATGGCCCATTTCCTTGTCAGCGTAAAGCGCATTTTTCTGGGGCTGGTCCTTGGGGTTTTGGTGGGCTTTGTTTTGGGGATTGCTGCGGGGCTGAACCGAGACATCAAACACTTGCTGGCCCCATTCAGGTGGCTCATGCTGAGTATCTCCCCGGTGGTGCTGGTGGTCCTGGCCATGCTCTGGTTCGGCATGGGTACAAAAATGGTTGTTTTTATTACCATGGCCCTGACCGCGCCCATTATCTATGTGAACACGGTCAAGGGGATTGAACTGGTGGATGAGCGCCTGGTGGAAATGGCGGATATTTATCAATTCAGTCTGGGGATGCGTATCAAGGATCTCTATCTGCCGGCCATTACAGGTCCCTTAAGTGCCGCCATGGTGCTTGTGACCTGTATGGGGGCCCGGGTCGTGATCTTAGCTGAGATTATGGGGGCGGACAACGGCATCGGCTTTGCCCTAGGCGCCGCCCGGGCGGATCTTGAAGTGCCGACACTGTTTGCCTGGGTGCTGGTGAGTCTGGCCATTGTGGCCCTGTTTGAATTTGTCCTGGTGGGTCCCATTGAAACCTATTTTACACGGTGGAAATCTTGACTTCGGCCATTGCGTTTAAACAGGTCAGTAAGACATACCAGGGCAACATCGTATTGTCCAATCTCAGTTTCGAGATTGCGCCCAATGAAACCGTGGGACTCTTGGGAAAAAGCGGTATGGGGAAAACCACGATCTTAAAACTCATCGCAGGCCTTGAAGCCCCAGATGCAGGCCAGGTCATTGTCAATGGACGGCGCATCGGCTATGTCTTCCAGGAATTCCGGCTGCTGCCGTGGAAAACAGCCCTGGAAAATGTATGGCTCCCCCTCAACGCCATGGGCATGCCCAAAAAACAGGCCCGGAAAAAGGCAGCGCAGCTGCTGGCGTTAATGGAACTGGCCGAATTTGCCGATTATTATCCGGCCAAACTCTCCGGCGGCATGAACCAGCGGGTCGCATTGGCCCGTGCCTTTGCCGTTGAACCTGAAATTTTGCTGATGGATGAACCGTTCAGCTCCCTTGATATCAAACTGAAAAAAGAGTTCGCCCGCATGCTCAACCAACGGCTCAAAGCACGGCCTGCCACCCTGGTGTATGTGTCCCATTCCCCGGCTGAACTTGAACAGGTTTGTTCTAAAATACTGACCTTGACCTCGGCAGACGAACTTATAGAATAAGCGTTTTGTCAGCCTAAATCATATACTTTTACAGGTATAACCATTTGGTAATTGGTAAAATCTTTATCAGATGTAAATTGAAGTATCCACTACAATTTTCAACGAATCCGTCCTTGTTTGTAGTCGTAATCTGGATCCATTTTCCCGAAAAGGCTTGTTATTTCGAGTTGCTTTCGTCTATCGTATCGACAAATTCTTTGAGTGCTAAATTTACTGTGTCTTATTTTTTGCATGGGGTGAACCTGACAAATAAGTGTTGACAAAATAAACAGTTCATATATACAGTTAAATTAGATAAATATAAACAAGTAACGGTAGGTTTTGAAAAGTTTTTCCTGCATAAGAAAAATGGATTCACCTGTCAAGTTATATGGCAATACCCTTAACTTGGAGAAATACCAAAATTGTGCCGCTTAAGACCTATTTATTTAATTCTGTTTTATCTGACCCTGCTGTGTTTAGCAGTGACTCCCTTTATCACTCCCCTTGCAGCCGGCTCCGGAGAAGCCGTTGTCGAGATTGATGAGATTGTCGTTACCGCCTCTCCCACGGATTCTGGCCTGATGCATCGGGAAAAAAGTACCACACTCATCGACCGGAAAGCCATTGAAGCCAGTACTGCCATCACCGTGGATGAACTGCTGAAATCCGTGGTGGGAACGGATGTGTGGAAACCCCATGGGGAGTTTGGTCCAGCCTCCAGTGTCAGGCTGAGAGGGTTTGCCGATGCCCGGGCGACTGTGATTCTGAAAGACGGCATGCCGGTCAACAGTATGGATTGTGGTGAGGCCCTTCACAACGAAATCCCTTTGGATACTGTGGAACGTGTGGAGATTATCCATGGGTCTGCGGGGTCCGTACAGGGCAAAAGCGGAATGGCCGGTGTCATCAATATTATTACCAAAAAAGGGGTTAAAAAATTTGATGCCCATGCCGCTGCCGGGTATGGGACCTACAATACCTATACGGCTGAAGCGGGTCTCAGCGGTGCCATTTCAGACAACTTAAAGTTTTTGGCAGGATACAACCATTTTGACAGTGACGGATATTTTGCCTGGAATGACACCTGGATTGAGGACCGGGTGGAGGCCATGGATCAGGTCTTGCTGTCCTGGAACAATCCGGTTGAGGGATGGGCTGTCAAGGATAATTACCTTGCCTCACTTGAAAAAATGACCCGGACCATGAATACAGTGAATCTGGGGCTGAACGGGAAGGTGGCAGACCTGTTTGAATTCAATGTCACCGGCGCCTGGTGGGAAAACAACAGTGATATCGGATACCGATTTGGCTTCATTGACCAGGAGCGTAACCGCATGGGCCTGAATTTGACCCGTCGGGGCAAAACATACAAGATTCGGGGGAACCTTTTTTACCTGGATCAGGATGTGGATTTTTCCCAGCCCGTCCTTCCCAGCCCCGATATGGATGCGCAAAAGGGCCAGAAATGCTGGTTGGTCCAGGGCCATAAAAACGATATTTCCCTCATGGATTACGGGGGGGCGGTTACCCTGGATCTGAATACGGGGGAAAACAACACGGTCTCTATTTCAACAGACCATCGTCTGGCGAACCTGGAAAACAGACTCTATGATGGATTGACCGATGACACCATCAGTATCAACCAGGCCGACCAGCACAAATGGGGTGTCAGTATTGAAGACCGGATCACCCTGGGGAAACTGACAGTCAACTTGGGCGTGAGGTATTCCCAGGTGAAAACCAGTGATTTTTTTTATGAAAACCAATATTCTTATGTCCCCTATGACTATTCAAGCCTTGAAGATCACAGTATTGACCCATGGTTGGGATTGATTTTCAAGATGGGCACTGCCACAAAAATCCGGGCCGGCATTTCAAGAAGTACAACCTTTGCTCCCCTTTCCTATCTGATGGGGGATTATCAACGACCACCGGGCCGGACCATCATCGGCAATCCCCGGCTGCGTACCGAATATGCGTATAATTATGAAATCGGGGTTGAAAAAATGTTCGGGGAGCGCCTCTTTGTCAACCTGACCTGTTATTACAATGATATCCGGGACTGGATGCAGCAGGTGTCAGCTGCGGCTCCCGAGTTTTCCTCTATCTCCGTGAGATGGGAAAATATTGATGAGGCCGAAACAAAAGGGCTGGAACTTGAAACCGAGTATTTATTTTCTGACCAGCTGAAATTTTTTGCCAATTATACCCTGAATGTTTCAAACATCCTTCAATTCACTGATACGGAATTTAACTATAATAACAAAAAGCTTGAGAACAATACTTTTCCAGACCAGCCAAAGCACAAGGTGAACCTGGGATTTAATTGGAAGGATCCTCGGTGGTTCGCCCTCAATGTCGCCCTCAGATATTCCGGGTTCAGGTATTATGACATTGAAAACACGGTGAAACTAGATGACTATATCACCTGTGACATCAAACTGATGAAAAAAATAAATAAAACCCTGTCATGTAGTCTTGAAGTCAAGGACCTGTTTGACAAGGCGTGGGCGGAAAGCGAGATGCACCATACGCCGGGCCGGACTGTTTTTGCAAAAATCATGCTCAAGTATTGAAGCGTTTGTTTAGAGGAATAAAAAAATGCATACCTATATATTACGGCATCACCTGGCGGTATCCCTGCTTCTGTTTATCCTGTGGCCCTGGGCTGTTACCTTTGCGGCATCTCCCTATGCCACCCTTTCGGGGGCCGGACTTTTCCACGTCGCGGATCAGACTATCGACCTGTGGGGAGATGTGGATGGCGATGCCATCCCGGATGTGATCGGTACCCAGCATAATACAGATATTGATGTGATCCAGGGCCCGGATCAGGATTGGTCCGGCACCGCGCAGATCCGTCCGGGTCTGATTCACTATGACAATTTTCTGGGTCCCAGGGACCAATGTACCTCAGGATGGGGCGGTGCCGCTTCGGGCGGGGTATTGATCCTTGGATTTGATCAGGATTTCAAGGATGGGGATAAAGACCTGGTGTATACAGATTACCAGGGCAATGCGGTCTCAATGCCCAAAGGCGTTGATTTTATGGTGGAAGGATTTGGATTTTGTTTTAACAAGGCCTTTTCCGACGAACGGGGCACCGTCAATATATATGTGGCCGACGCCAGTTTTAACCCGGTGGTCAGTGACCCCGATCCGATCACGGGATTGCGCAGCGTCACCGGAGATGACACCCGGTGGGTGAAAATTTCCGGCTGGACCGGCCGGCAGCCCGACGGGACCTGGGTGGGTAATCCCGACCATAATTATGGGTCTGCCCCTGGGGCATATGGGCTCTATCTGTGGGGGGATCTCAAAGGCAGCGGACTGGCAGCGGCAAGATATATTAAATTTGAACTGGGAGACGGGGGACACTATGTCGATCCCTATACGGGCCAGCAGAATACAGGCCGTGCCCTGTTTATTGATGCGGTAAAAACCCTTTATCACAGCCCAACCGCCGAGGCCGGCAATGACCGGCAGGTGAGTAAAGGAACCCGTGTGATCCTTGACGGGTCGGATTCCCGGGATCTTGACGATGATCCCCTCACTTATTTATGGACCCAGACCGGGGGGCCGGAAGTGGCACTTTCCACGCCCGGACAGCAGACGGCAGCCTTTACCCCGGACATTCCGGGCGTATATGAATTTTCCCTCAGGGTAAATGACACAGATTTCAGCAGCGAGGACCGTATCATCATTACCGTGGTGGGAGAAGACGTTAACCAGAGCCCGATAGCACGGGCTGGGGATGACATTTACTGTAATGTCGGGGATGTGGTGGTATTGGACGGCGGGGAAAGCGTCGACCCGGATGGAGATGCGCTGAGCTATAACTGGGAACAGATCTCAGGGACAAGGGTCTCCCTTGACACCCCCAGTGCGGCCAAGGCTGGGTTCTCTGCACCGAACATCCCGGTCTCCCTGACATTCAGGCTCAGTGTCACAGACGGGCAAGGCCTTGTGGACACGGACACGGTAGAGGTCTTCATCAACCGTCCGCCCATTGCCGATCTCTCCCGGACAAAGGACACGGCAACAGAAAGCCTGCTGTTTACCCTGGATGCCTCCCAGTCCTGGGATCCTGATCTTGACGATTTGACGTATAATTGGGTGCAGGTGTCCGGGCCTGAAGTTAACATCTCGGATGTGACGGCGGAATGCCCCACCTTTATTGTGCCGGAATCACCCAACGAGACCATGGTGTTTGAGGTGACCGTATCTGACGGCCAGGGGTTTTTCATAAAAGATAGCATCAGCGTGATTATACGGGAATTGTACATCATAAAGGAAGACAATCCGGCCACCTCCGCCTGGCAGGTGGGCAGTTTTTCCTTGCGAGACAGCGTGTTGGATCTGGGCAAGGCGGCCCTGGAATTCCCGGATTTTACCTTTGACGGCCAAGGGGATGCCTCTGGATTTCCAGACGGGTATGACGGCAGTCTGACCATACGCTTTGACATTCCCGTGGCAGATGGAGACGGCACCGATCTGTCCATCTATCATTTCGGCACCGGCGAGACCGAAGTGCTGGCCAGTATTGATAATGAACATTGGGTGAGTTTGGGACAGCTGGATACGGTGCCTGGGGACGGGGCCCAGGTGGCAATACAGGATTTTGATTTTGCCGATTTCCCAGCGTTAAGTCAGTCCAGGGTGATTTCGGTCCAATATATTAAGATTATCAAGCCCAATACCGCGGGCACCCGGTATATTGACGGCCTGGTGGGACATTATACTGCCCTGACCGGCATTTGGGCCACTTATACCCTGTCATCCGACGGTATGGTGGACTGGGTAGACAAGCAAAGTGACGCAGGAATCCATGCCCTGGGTAAACCCGATTACGATCCATCCACTCCGGGCATTGGCAATCTTTCGGGCTGGATGGTCAATCCCGGCACCTTTACCATGGGATTTGACAACCCCTTTACGGATCGGGACGGGCCGGATCTGTTTGTCTACCACTTTGGCCAAGGGGTCACCGATAAAGATATTACCCTGGGCAACACGGCCGGGGCAACCACGGTGGAGGTCAGTGAAGATGGTAAAAACTGGACCTCCCTGGGGGCGCTTCCCCTGGGAAAAAACCAGGGGAAAACCCTGAGTGAAGACAGCTTTGACTTTCATGATTATCCAGAACTGGGCGGCTTGGACGCCACGGGGACCTATCGGGATGTCAGGATCCGTTATGTCAGAATCAATAAAAACGGCACTGGCTACACCGCAGGTAAATTTTTTGATGCCATTGAAGGCCGGTTTGGATTCCCAGGCAAGGGGGATCCAGCAGGCGGGGATATTACGGTGGTCGAAGGATCGCGGGTGGTCCTGGGCCGGCAAAATCCAGCCTCGGATGATTACCGGGAAAATACCTATATCTGGAAACAGATTGATACGGGTGGGCCAATGGTTGTGCTTTCGGCAACGGATATAAAAAACCCCAGCTTTATTGCGCCCATAGTGGACACCGAGCCCATTACCCTTGTGTTTGAATTGACCCGGATCAACGAAGACCGGTTCGGGGTATCCCGGTCCAGGATTAGTATTCAGGTGATTGACAACAGTATCACTGGATTTGACGCGGATGTGTTTACCTTTTTCAATCCCGTGGTCCTGAATACAATGGGGATACGCTGCACCACCGGCGACCTGGTGTCCTATACGGTATCAGATCCAGATTATAAATTTTCCGAAGGGAAAATCACGGACATGACAAACCGGCCCAAAAACCTGGATTACGGGATGCTGGATTTCTCTATTAAAACCAAACCCGGTGAAACCGGGGTTATTGAAATTTATTTGCCGAGACCGGCTCCAAAAGATTACAAATGGTTTAAATACAGTGAATCCACCGGCTGGATGGAATTCATGCGGGGCGCAGTCGAAGGGTCGTCAACAGATGGGGCGCAATTCAGTGCCGACAGGAAGCGGGTGACGCTCTATATCACGGATAACGGTCCCTTTGACGATGATGACACAAAAGGAGTGATCAAAGACCCGTCTGGCCTCGGTCTGCCAGGGGGATGGCACGACAGTGAAGGATCAGGCGGTGGTGGATGCTTTATCAACTGCCTGTTTAGGTGATAATTGATTAACGAATATAAGGTTCAAGGTGAAAAAAATGAAAAAGATGATAATGAAAAAGATGATTTCGGGCATCAGCTTGTTTTTATTATTGAGCCTGACCACCCCATCCTGGGTCGCCGCCTATGGCGAAAAAATATTTGGTGATGATTCCATTTACGCCACACAGGCCGGGGCAGGCAAGTATCCGGTTACGGATCAGATCATTAAACTCTGGGGAGATGACGGCACCGGCAATCCCGAATCCGTGGGCACCCAGACCAATAAAAATGTTACTATCATCCAGGGAATGGACCAGAACTGGGGGGGCACAGCCAATATTATGCCCGGCCTGGTCACCTATGATAATGTTCTTGGCGAGCCAGATTACGCAGCCATGGGATGGGGCGGTGCTGCTTCCGGTGGTACCATTATTATTGTATTTGCTGAGGATATCGGCAATGGCACCGATGATGTCATCGGCAGTACCGGTCGCAACTACGGCGGCATTGACTTCATGGTCCATGGATTCGGATTTGCCTTTAATAAGGCGTTTTCCGATGAACGGGGCACCTTCAAAGTCTATGCGGCCACAGCCGATTACAACCCCACCATCAGCGCTGTGGATCCCGACGGCCCGGGCCCCTTGGGCGAAATCACCATTACCGGTGATGAGAGCCAGTGGGTGCTGCTTTCTGAATATACCGGTCGTGATGCTTCGGGCACCTGGCATGGCAACCCCAACATGAACTATGGATCCGCACCCGGGGCCTACGGCGAGTATATCTGGGGTGACCTTGCAGACGGGGGGCTTGAAAAAGCCCGGTACATAAAGATTGAATTGGGAGACGGCGGTCACTACATTGATCAATTTACCGGTGAGCAAAACAACGGTCGGGCATTGTTCATTGATGCGGTTGAAGCGCGGAAATACACAGAAACCACGGAAAACACTGCGCCAGAGCTATCAGCCATTGGTGATAGAGACGCTGATAAAGGATCGGAATTGAAGTTTAAAATTTCAGCAACAGATAAAGAAAACCATACCATCCGCTATTCATACAGCAGCAGCCCAGAACTCTCCGGTGCCTCCCTTGATGCGGAGACCGGTGAGTTCTCATGGACCCCGGGGCCGGATACGGACGGTAAACAATATGAGGTGACCTTTACTGCGACAGATAATGGGGAACCGCCAAAAACAGACAGTGAAACAATAACGATTTTTGTAGGCAACCATCCACCTGTATTTGAGGCCAATAAACCTGCTGACACGTATGCCGGGCTGGAAGGAGATCTTGTCACCTTTACCGTTTCAGCCAAAGATGCGGACAATGATAACTTGACCTATACGGCCTCCAACCTTCCTTCCGGCGCCCAATTTACCGACACCACGTTTTCGTGGCAGACCGATTATGAAGATGCCGGTACCTACACGGTTACCTTTGCGGTAACAGATGATGGAACCCCTCCCCAGTCAACACCACCAAAAGCGGTGACCATAACCATTGGCAACAAAAATCAAGCGCCTGAATTTGAGGCGAACAAACCCGCAGATACATATACCGGGCAGGAAGGCGATCTTGTTACCTTTACCGTTTCAGCCACTGATCTAGACGGGGATACCTTGACCTATGAGGCCTTAAACCTTCCTTCCGGCGCCCAATTTACCGACACCACGTTTTCGTGGCAGACCGATGATGAAGATGCTGGTACCTACACGATAACCTTTAGAGCAATTGATAACGGAAGCCCTTCTTCCCAGTCAATATCAAAAGAGGTGCGCATCACCATTGGCAACAAAAATCAAGCGCCTGAATTTGAAGCGAACAAACCCGCAGATACATATACCGGGCAGGAAGGCGATCTTGTTACCTTTACCGTTTCAGCCATTGATATAGACGGGGATACCTTGACCTATGAGGCCTTAAACCTTCCTGACGGCGCCCAATTTACTGACGCCACGTTTTCGTGGCAGACCGATGCTAAAGATGCTGGTACCTACACGGTAACCTTTAGGGCAATTGATGATGGAAGCCCTTCTTCCCAGTCAACGTCAAAAGAGGTGAGTCTCACCATTACGTCCGCGCCACTATTCGGGGATATCGACGGGAATGGCACCGTGAATTTGACAGATGCGATATTGGTATTGAAACGATTGACAGGAAAAGAGATTCCTTCTGTGGATGAAAATGCAGATGTCAATGAGGACGGGAAAATCGATCTCATTGAATCCATTTATATTTTAAACCACCAGGATGAATGATCCAGTGACACGTAAATATCTATAGATAGCATTTTTTTCAAACGGGTAAAAAAAGGCCTGCCGCTCAAACCTCCATGGTTTCAGCGGCAGGCCTTTGCTGTTTGGCGGGACCACCCCCCCACTCGGTAGGTTGGGTTGAGCTTTCATTGTTTGTTGTGGGGTGTTGCCTGGGTGTTGATAGACCCAGGATAGCCCGTGGCCGTTATATTATAAAATCAGGGGGCGGATTTAGAGACTATCTCTTTTTGCATTTCCCCGTAACTGCTGCTATTATTTCTGAAAAAATGCGCATTCAGATTCAGGAGACCGGCCATGAAAAAGTTGCCCATCGGGATTCAGACCTTTAGAGAAATCATAAAAAACAACTATGTGTATGTTGATAAAACCGGCATAGCTGTTGATTTGATTGGCCGTTACAAATACGTGTGTTTGTCCCGGCCAAGGCGGTTTGGAAAAAGTCTGTTTCTGGACACCTTGCATAATCTGTTTGAGGGTAACAAAAAATTGTTTACAGGACTTATCGCGGAAACCAGCTATGACTGGCCAAAGAGCTATCCGGTGATTAAAATTTCCTTTGGCGGCGGGAATTTTCGCAGCATGGAACGATTGCAGAACAATATGTCCATTCGTTTGCGGGAAAATGAACAGCGTCTCGGCATTACATGCAGCACGACTGATCTGAATACCTACTTCGCAGAACTGATCCAGAATGCGGCCCAAAAATTTGGCCAACCCGTGGTGATCCTGATTGACGAATATGACAAACCCATTCTGGATAATATTGACCAGCCGGGAATGGCGGCACTAGCACGGGAAGAACTCAAGGCCTTGTATTCTGTTATCAAGGACAATGATGCCCATATCCGGTTTGCCTTTTTAACCGGTGTGACAAAGTCCTCCAAAGTCTCAGTTTTTTCCGGTATCAATAATATTGTGGATATCAGTTTAATGTCGCAATTCGGGACAGTCTGCGGCTATACCCAGCACGATATGGAAACGGTTTTTGCCCAGCATTTGCAAGGCGCGAATATGGAAAAGGTCAAACTCTGGTATGACGGGTATTCCTTCATGGGCGACCATGTATATAATCCTGTTGATATTCTGCTGTTTCTGGACAATGAACTAACATTCAAAAACTATTGGTTTGAGACCGGAACGCCCACGTTTTTAGTCAAGCTGCTCAAACAGCATGGCTTTTTTCTGCCCAGCCTGAACAACATCAAGGCGGGCGAAGAATTGCTGACCTCTTTTGATATTGACAATATTTCACCTATTACCCTGCTGTTTCAGGCGGGCTATCTGACTATCAAGGAAGTTTCCCAAGAAGAGGATATGGAACTGACCGAATATACTTTGGGGTTTCCCAATCTGGAAGTTGCCAGGGCCTTTACCAATTCCCTGCTGGACATTTTTGCGCCGCTGGAACGCAAGTTTCCCATCCAAAAAGAGTTGACCCGTGCGTTGCGCGGCAGAGATATGGAAGGATTTAAAGCTGCCATTCACGCCTTGTTTGCTGCTATTCACTACCACAATTACACCAACAATGACATTGCCCGATACGAAGGATTTTACGCCAGCGTGATCTTTGCCTGGCTGTCTTCTGCACCTTTGGGGCTCATTGTGGATGACTGCACCAACAAGGGCCGGATTGATATGAGTGTGGAGACAGACGACACCATTTACCTGATTGAATTCAAGGTGGATATGCCGAAAGAAAACGCCCTTGCCCAGATCAAAGCCAAGAGGTATGAAGAAAAATATCAAACCAAAGGCAAAAAAATTGTACGCATTGGCATTGGGTTTTCCAGCCCGGAAAAAAACGTGACAGAATTTGTGTGGGAAATGGCATCGGATAAATAAAGGGGAAAAGAGCAAATGAAAAAGAAAAGACTGCCCATTGGCATCCAGACCTTTAGTGAAATCCGCACAGAAAACTATACCTATATTGATAAAACGGCGCTTGCTGTTGACTTGATAGCACACTATAAATATGTCTTTCTCTCCCGCCCCAGACGCTTTGGCAAAAGCCTTTTTCTCGATACCCTAAAAGAAATCTTTGAAGGAAATAAAAAACTCTTTATTGGACTTGCCGCAGAGACCCGTTATCACTGGGAAGAGACCTTTCCTGTGATACATATCTCCTTTGGCAGGGGAAGTTTTTATAGTGTGGAGACGATCGAGGAAAGTATTATCTATAACCTGACCCTCAATGAAGAACGATTTGAAATACCTTTCGGCACCAGCAACACGCCGGCCCTGCGTTTCAATGCGCTTATCAATGCGGTCCATAAAAAATACGGGCAAAAGGTGGTGGTGCTCATTGATGAGTACGATAAACCCATCCTTGATAATCTTGGCAACCGGCAGGTGGCAGAAGCCGCGCGTACCATTTTGCGGGCATTTTATACGGTCTTGAAAGACAATGATGCCATGATCTGTTTTGCCTTTTTAACCGGGGTCAGCAAGTTTTCCAAAGTGTCCATCTTTTCAGGCTTGAATAATCTTGAAGACATCAGCCTTACGCCTCAATTTGGGGAGATATGCGGTTATACACAGACAGAGATAGAGAAAAATTTTACCGAATATCTGCCGGGCGTTGATATGGGCGCCTTAAAACAGTGGTATAACGGCTATAATTTCCTTGGCGAAAATGTGTATAATCCCTTTGATATTCTTCTCTTTTTAAAAAACGGCAATGAGTTTCGCAGCTACTGGTTTGAAACCGGTACGCCCAATGTGTTAATCGATCAGATAAAAAAAGAGCGCTATTTTTTGCCCCAACTCTCTGGCATATCCGCCGGTGAAGAACTGCTGACCAGCTTTGATATTGATCATATCGACCTGATTACCATGCTCTTTCAAACGGGCTATCTGACCATT
>PDWJ01001492.1_pt1 | contig 28798 bp, 15 predicted proteins | sample 1430881 | NCBI WGS metagenome assembly PDWJ01 (sample SAMN01162460, study PRJNA174530) | Oral metagenome, whole genome shotgun sequencing project. | biome: Marine environment; feature: Marine mammal; material: Swab sample of the gingival sulcus; isolation source: swab sample of gingival sulcus...
GGAATCACGGCGTAGGAGCGAGGAGGGCGCCTGCTGGTAGCAAGCAACCGACGAGCGACAACCGCTGTGATTTCGCAGACCAGCGCGGCGATGGGAGGTCAGTTGGTCAGCGCTCTAGCCCGACCCATCCCAGCCCGGCCGGAGGGGGGTTCTTCAGCGGGGGCTGCAACACCGCGCGCCACGGGTCGCGCCAGGGCGGCACCGTCGATGGCACCCAGGTGGAGACCTACACCGGCATGCTTCAGCCCGAGCGCCAGCGCGACGACTGCGCCAACAAGCTGGCCCTCTCGATCCGCGACTTCGTGACCACCCACTACGAGATGACGCTCGCAGATCCATCGTGGAAGCCGCCGGCCAACGGCAGCTGCTGGAGCCCCATGCCGATCGAGCTCAGCGGCGGCGAGGCGGTGATCGACGGCACCACCGGTGGAACCGAAAACGAGTTCGGCGCCAAGATCACCTGCGGCAACAGCTTCGCCCTGGATGGGCCTCAGGCCTACTTCCGGGTCAAGCTCATGGCCGGCGCGTCCTACACGATCACCCTGTTGCCGTCCTTCGCTGCCCGCATGTACCTGTTTGGCACCACCTGCGATCCCGTCACCATCAACGCCGAGTGCAGCAGCAGCGGACTGCCTGGTGAGCTGGCCAAGCCTAACGAGACCTACCCAAAGACGGCGAAGCCGACCCAGACCGGCGGCTACACCATCGCGGTCGACAGCCGCAGCCTGCCCTACTGGGGCACCTTCAAGCTGACCATCGAGCGGCTCTGATCGAGGCGGCCGGCGCGGGTTCGACAGGAGAGGGGAGAGCTTAAGGGGGATGCTCTTGGGGGAGCTCTTAGGTCCCTGCGAGGGGTTCGACGAAGTCGGCGCGGATCGTGCGAGGGCCGCTGGCAAAGCGGATCACGAGGTTCTGTTTGGGGGCGCGGCCGGTCATCGCTTGGATGGTGCCGACGCCATAGTTGCCGTGACGGACCTTCTGGCCGATGCGGAAGCCGTCGCCGGCCGCTGCGGCGACGCTGCCGGGCTCCGCGCGCGCGCGGCGGCCACCACGGCGCGGGGTGGGCCCACCACGGCGCCGGGTGGGCGGTGAGGGGTCGCCGCTCTGATCGAAGCTGTAGTCGATCCAGAGGTCGTCGCCGCCACCGCTTGTGTCCGGAGCGCTGCCTCGCGGGCCCGGTCTGGTCGCGCCGCGAGGCTTGGGCGTTGGCTTGGGCGGCCGCCGTGGGCGCCCGGCGGTCTTGGCGCCGAGGGTCGCGAAGCGGGCGAAGTCGCCGAGCTCGAGCTGCTCTTGGGTGTCGCGCTCGACGGGCGTGGGCCTGGGCGCGGGCTCTGGATCCGGCGCGGGGGCCTGCGCGACGTCCGCGTCGATGTCGTCGACCGGCTCGACGACGTCATCCTCGAAGGGGACGTCATCCTCGAAGGGGACGTCATCCTCGAAGGGGACGTCATCCTCGAAGGGGACGTCATCCTCGAAGGGGACGTCATCCTCGAAGGGATCGAAGTCGATGTCGACGTCGTCGGGCCCGCCCCCCAGCGGCTCGTCGTCGTGATCGTCTTCGCGCGGTCGCGGCGGGCGGCGCTGGCTCGCGCGGGTCGCCAGGCGGCGCGGCCCCGTGGTCTGCGGGGCGCCGCTCTGCACGCGCTCGAGCAGCGACTCAGGGATCTCCCGCAGAAAGAGCGAGGGCGGGTTGGTCTGGGTCTGGCCGAAGATGAAGCGCCGCTGGGCGTAGCTCAAAAAGAGCCGGCGCTCGGCGCGAGTGATCGCCACATAGGCCAGGCGACGCTCCTCCTCGAGCTTCTCGACGTCCTCGAGGGAGCGAGCGTGGGGGAAGATCCCATGCTCGAGGCCGACGAGAAAGACCACCGGGAACTCGAGCCCCTTGGCGCTGTGCACGGTCATCAGCGTGATCGTGCCTCGATCGTCGTCGACGTCGTCGACCTCCGACGAGAGCGCCACCTGCTCGAGAAACGCGTGGAGCGAGGGCTCCTCGGCCTCGGCCTCGTAGGTCCGCAGGCCGCCGACGAACTCCATCAGGTTCTCGCTCTTGGTCTGGGCCTCGATCGAGTCTGACGTCGCCAGCCGCTCGAGGTAGCCGGAGCGGTCGAGGACGTGCTCGGCCAGGTCGGCGGGGCCGTGGCGGCTCGCGTCGTCTCCGAGCTCGTCGAGCAGCGCGCAGAAGGCGCTGAGCTTTTTTCTCGGCCCCGAGCCGAAAAGCCCCGCGGCGCTGCCCGAGCCCGCCGCGCAGGCGCGCATCGCGTCGTGAAAGCTCGCCCCGCTGCGCGCGGCCTGCTCGCCGATCTTGCTCACGGTCTGGGCGCCGATGCCCCGCGGCGGGACGTTGATGATCCGCCGCAGAGAGACCTCGTCGGCGGGGTTTTGGAGCACCCGCAGATAGGCCAGGGCGTCTTTGACCTCGGCCCGATCGAAGAAGCGGATGCCGCCCACCACGGCGTGGGGCAGCTGAGCGCGGCGTAGCGCCTCTTCGATCGCCCGCGACTGGGCGTGGGTGCGGTAGAAGACCGCGACCTCGTCGAGGCTGAGGCCCTCTTCGGCGATCAGCTTGGCGACGATCGCGGCGATCAGCCCCGCCTCGTGACGCTCGTCGGCGCAGCAGGCGAGGGTGATCGGCTCGCCATGTCCCGCCTCGGTCCAGAGCGTCTTATCCTTGCGGCCGACGTTGCGACGGATCACGGCTCCGGCGGCGTCGAGGATGGTCTGCGTCGAGCGGTAGTTCTGCTCGAGCTTGACCACCAGCGCGCCCGGGTGATCGCGCTCGAAGTCGAGGATGTTGCGGATGTCGGCCCCTCGCCAGCCGTAGATCGACTGGTCGTCGTCGCCGACCACGCAGAGGTTTTGGTGTTGCGCCGAGAGCAGCCGCACCAGCTGATACTGCACGTGGTTGGTGTCTTGAAACTCGTCGACGAGCACGTGGCGGAAGCGAAACGAGATCGCCTCGGCGAGCTCGGGCTGACCGCGCAGCAGCACGAGGGTCTTGAGCAGCAGGTTGCCAAAGTCCGTCGCGTCGGCGTCGAGGAGGGCCTCCTCGTAGACCGGGTAGACTCTGGCGACCACGTCACCGTAGAAGTCCTGTGGCCGGTAGTCGGTCGGCCCGATGGCGCGGTTTTTCGCCCGGTCGAGGTGTCCCAACAGCTCGCCAGGTGAGAAGAGCCGCTCGGAGACCCCGAGGTCGCGCATCACCCGCTTGATCAGCGTCCGCTGGTCGTCCGTGTCGTAGATCACGAAGCGGCTCGAGAGGCCGACATGGTGGCCATGCTGGCGCAGCAGGCGCGCGCAGATCGCGTGGAAGGTGCCGATCCACAGCCCCTTCAGCGAGCCCCCGAGGAGCTTCTCGGCGCGCTCGCGCATCTCGCCGGCGGCCTTGTTGGTGAAGGTCAGGGCCAAGATCTCGTAGGGCGAGACGCCGCGCTCGATCAGCCGCGCGATGCGGTGGGTGATCACCCGCGTCTTGCCGCTGCCGGCGCCCGCGAGCACCAGCAGGGCGCCGCGCTCGTGCTCGACGGCGCTTCGCTGCGGAGGGTTGAGGCCGGGATCCATGCGCGCGGCCTACTGCGGCATCGCCTCGGTCTTGAGGCTGAAGCGGCGCGTGGCGCCCATCCGCCAGACCTCGATCGCGACGACCTTGTCGATCCCCGTCACCGCGGCCAGCCAGGGCAGCTCGCTGGCTGCGCTGATCGCTTTCCCACCAAACGAGAGGATGACGTCGCCCCGGCGCAGCCCGGCTCGCGCGGCAGGACCCTGCGGGACGAGGTCGGTGACCAGCGCGCCGCGGGGCCTCTCGAGGCCGATCCGCTTGGCACGCTCGACGTCGAGCTTGCCGATGTAGATCCCGATCCAGGCGCGGGTGACCTTGCCCTCCTTCTCGAGCATCGGCAGGACGCGGCGCACGACGTCGACGGGGAGCACGAAGCCGACGCCGGGCGTCTCTTCGCGGGTCGCGGTCGCCAGCCCCACCACCTCGCCAAGCATCCCCAACACGGGCCCGCCGGAGTTGCCGGGGTGAATGCGTAGATCGGTCTGGAGGTAGCCCCAGAGCCCTCGCGCGGCCAGCGGTAGGTCGCGCCGCGGGAGCGTGCTCACGACGCCAGCGGTCGCTGACACGTGTAGACCGAAGGGGTTGCCCAGCGCCAGCAGCCACTCGCCGATGCGGAGCCCGCGGCTGCGGCCAAGGCGCAGCGGCTTGGCCTTGCCGAGCTTACCCGGCGGCACCGAGAGCAGGGCGACGTCGATACGGGCGTCGTAACCTAGGAGCTTGGCCAAAGCCTCGCGATCGTCGAAGAAGCGCACGACGATCGTCTTGTGATCGGCCAGCACGTGGGCGTTGGTCAGGATCAGGCCGCGGCGGTCGACGATGAAGCCCGTACCCAGCGCCTTTTGCATCGTCTGCGCTTGGGCGCTGCCGACGGCGGTGGTGGGCGTCGCGGCGGTGGCGGCGAACCAGTCAGCGGGGCCACCTCGCGCGGGGCGCTCGCCGCGCAGATGGACGACCCCACGACGGGCGCGCTCGACGAGCTTGACGAAGCTCCCCGGCGCGGAGGGGTAGATCACCTTCACTGGCGCGCGGGGGGGCGCCTTGGGCGTCGTCGGGGGCGGAGGGCTGGGCTTGGGCGCGCTTTGGGGCACGTGGCGACGACATCCGAGGCTGGGGAGGCCCATCGCCGTCAGCGCGAAGACCGCGAAGGCGACGACGATCGGCGTTCGGATCACTTCACCGCCCGCACGTAGCGCAGCCGCAGGTCGTGGAGTAGCCCCCTCAGCAGCTTGCGCTCGTCGTCGTCGAGGTTGCCCGTGGTCTTGGTCTGCAGCATCTCGATGATGTCGATCGTCTGCTTGGCCATCGCGAGGTTCTTCTCGACCGCCCCCTCGGGCGTCGGCGCCTCGCCGAGGTGCACCATCACAGAGGTCGACAGGGAGAGCAGCAGCGTGGAGAAGTCGATCTGGGGCAGCTGCTCGACGCCGCGGTCTCGCTCGCGTTGCTCGGCGGCCTCCGCGGCCTCGGCGGCCTCGGCGGCCTCCGCGGCCTCCGCGTGAGCGCTCTCGCCTTCGCCGCGGCGGTCGGTGACGGTGAACCCGCGGGGCCCGTCTTGCCTGATCGGCTCGTCGATCGGCGTGTCATCCACCATGGCGACCCCGCTACTCGGCTGCGTCGGGGGCGGCTGGCGCCGCCTCGTCGCTGGCCTCGTCCTGGGCGGGCTCGAGCATCATGGGCTCGGCCTTGTCGGCGACGTCCGGTAGCCCGGCCAAGAACTCCTGGTGCGCTTTGCGGGTCAGGTTGCCGCGCGCGATGAAGCGCTCGGTGAGGCGTTTGTCGTAGATGAAATCGTTCTTACTCAGCATGCTGGCTCCTGGTTGGCCTGTGCCGCCTTCGAGCGGCCCCGTAAAAATGGTGTCGCGACCTGGCCGCTGTCAAGCCTCCTTCGGTAGCATGAGATGGGCCGCGCGTCTCCCCCGCTCGTCTCGTCCCCCCTCTTCTGTCGCGGCCCGTGGGCGTCGAGGCGGCGCTGGCGGCGAGGGCGGCTGGCCATGGCAGAGGCGATGGGGCGCTACCTCGAAGCCAGCGGCCCGCCGCCGACGCGTTGACAACCCGCGACCGATGCTTAGGTTGGACGCCTGGAGAGCGGCGCCTGTTGCGCTAACATAACGTTATGAATCAGGAATATTATGAACTGCTGGGCGTCTCTCGCGGCGCGTCGGCCGACGAGATCAAGAAAGCCTACCGCAAGCTTGCGCTGACATATCATCCGGACCGAAACCCCGGTGACGTCGAGGCCGAAGAGCGCTTCAAAGAGATCTCGAACGCCTACCAGGTGCTCTCGGATCCCGAGAAGCGCGAGCTCTACGACCGCTACGGGGCTGAGGGGCCCAGCCGCGCGGGCTTCGGCGGGTTCAACAACGTCCAGGACATCTTCTCCTCCTTCGGCGACATCTTCGGCGATATCTTCGGCTTCGGCGGCTTTGGCGGGCGCGGAGGTCGGCACCAGCAGCGGGGCTCCGATCTCGAGATCGACCTTCAGCTGACCCTGGAGGAGGCCATCGACGGATGCCGCAAGGAGCTGGAGATCGAGCGGCTCGGGCCCTGCGACACCTGTGGAGGAAGCGGCGCCGCGGCCGGGGCCGAGCCCCGCCTCTGCTCCACCTGCAACGGCAAGGGGCAGGTGATGCACAGTCAGGGCTTCTTCATGGTCAGCTCGACCTGCCCCACCTGCCAGGGCGAGCGACGCGTCATCTCCGACCCCTGCGGCGCGTGCCGCGGGCGGGGCGTCGTGCCGCGGGAAGACACGCTCACGGTGACCATCCCAGCCGGCGTCGACGACGGCCAGACCCTGCGCCTCGGGGGCAAGGGCAACCTCCCGGGCAAGGGGGGGATGCCGGGCAACCTCTTTGTCAACCTCCACGTCGAGAGCCATCCGGAGCTCATCCGTGATGGCGCCGACTTCCTGCTCGAGCTGCCGATCGGGATCGCCACGGCGGCGCTCGGCGCCAAGGTCTCGATCCCAGTGCTCAAAGGCGAGATGGAGCTGGAGATCAAGCCGGGGACCCAGCCGGGCGAGATCAAAGTCCTCCATGGCAAGGGCGCGCCACGGCTCGACGGGCGAGGGCGGGGCGACCAGATCATCCGCTATCGCGTCGAGGTGCCGACCCAGCTCAGCGGCCGGGCCAAGGAGCTGTTGGCGGCGCTCGCCGACGAGCTGGGTGAGGATGTGCGCAAGCCTGGGTTCTTCTCTCGGCTGCAGGGCAAAAAGAAGAAGCGCCGCAAAGCCTGATCGTGCTCGCCGCGGCCATTGACTCGACCCGGGGTGTGGGCGTTTAATGCGTCACACGCGGAGACGAGGAAGCGATGTTTCGAGCCTCTCTGGAGAAGATGGTCGACGGCTGCGAGGGCGCCTTCGCTGCCGTGGTGATGGGCTTCGACGGGGTCTCCGTCGAGTCGATCACGCGTCAGCCCCATTTCGACGTGCAGACCGTGAGCATGGAGTTCTCCTTCGTGCTGACACAGGTTCGCAAGGCATCGGAGATATTGGAAGTTGGAGGCTTGGAAGAGGTCTCGATTCGTAGCGAGCAGCTGACTTACCTGGTCCGCGTTCTCTCAGACGACTACTTCGTTGCGCTCGTCCTCTCGCCCGAAGGAAACCTCGGCAAGGGCCGCTTTGTGCTGCGCATGGGCTTGCCCGCGCTGCGAGCCGAGGTGTCCTGAAACGTGGCAGTCTCCGCGCTAGCTCCTATATTGGCGCCTCGCCGAGGCGACTCGTCGGGCAAGGGTCTTGACAGCCAAAGGCTGTTCTCTTAGACTCGGTTTCGTTTGTGATTCTGTAGTGATAGACTGCTGAGGTCGCAGCCCGCTTCCACCGCCATGAGCCGTCCACTCCGGGCTCAGTGGCGCTCGCGTATGTCGCCATCGCGAGGTCTGCGGGTCCGAGAAAGAAGCCGACTTGGCTGGTAAGATCAACAAGGGCAAAGTCATCGCCGCTGCACAGAAGTACGTGCAGAAGGGGCAGCATGACAAGGCCATCCGCGAATACGCCAAGGTGGTCGAGGAGGATCCGCGGGACGTTCGGATCTGGCTCAAGATCGGCGATCTCTACGCGAAAAAGGGCTCGAAAGAGCAGGCGGTCGACACCTACCTCAAGGTCGCCGAGTTCTACTCGGAGCAGGGCTTCTACCTCAAGGCCGTCGCTGTCTACAAACAGATCCTCAAGCTCAACCCCACCCTCGTCGACGTCAACCTCCGCCTCGCCGAGCTCTACAAACAGCTCGGGCTGCTCAACGACGCGATGCAGCAGTACGAGGTCGTCTCGGGGCATTTCCATCAGGCCGGGCGTACCAGAGACGCCTTGGCCGCGCTGCGCCAGATCGTTGACCTCGACCCGGAGAACGTCGCGAGCCGGATCAAGCTCGCGGAGCTCTACAGCAAGGAGTCGATGCGCGGTGAGGCCGTCGAAGAGTTCGCCAAGGCCGCCGACTTCCTTCGCGCCCAGGATCGGCTCGATGACTTCGTGAAGGTCGCCGAGCGCCTGATCTATCACCAGCCCGACAACCTCGGGATCACCAAGGAGCTGGCGAGCCTCTACCTCCGACGCCATGATCCGCGTCGCGCGCTGCAGAAGCTCCAGGTCGCCTTCAAAGCCGACCCTCGCGCCGAGGACACGCTGGAGATGCTAGCTCAGGCCTTCCGGGACTTGGGGCAGCTGCCCAAGACGGTCTCGGTGTGGAAGGAGCTGGCCCAGATCCACGCCGAGAACGGCCAGGTGGCCAAGCAGAAGGATCTCTACCGCCGAGTCCTCGAGGTCGATCCCAACGACGGCGACGCCAAGAAGGCGCTCCAGGAGCCAGCGCCAGCCTCCGCGGCCGCGCCACCCCCGCCTCCCCCGCCGGTGGCTGCGGCCCCTCCACCTGTTCCTTCGACAAGCGGGAGGCCTCTGGCGACGCCGCCTGCCCCGCCGGCTTCGCCCTACGCCGCTCAGGTGGCGCATGACCCGTATGGCGAGGCGTCGGGGACCTATGGCGACGAGAGCTACGATCATGGCTATCGGCACCGGGCCGGTGTCCCGCAGTGGGGCGAGGCCTCAGGCAACCTGCGAGCGTCTGGAGGTTGGAACGCCCTGGCCAACCCGCCGACCGGCGACACCTACGCTCCGCCCCCCGCCAAGCCACCCGAGTGGGCCCAAGGGTACCTCGCAGAGGACTACGCGCAGGCAGAGTTCGTCGAGCAGGCGCCTGAGCCGCCCAACCGCGTCGTGGAGGAGTTCTCCTATGACGCGACGACGGCCACCTCGGACCTCGAGTACGAGAGCTACGGTGGGGTGGTGGCAAAAGCCCAGGCGGTCAAGCCTCCGGGAGGTGAGAGCCTCGCCGACGAGGTCGCTCGCGTGCTCACGGAGGCCGAGGTCTACATCAAGTATGGCCTCCATGACAAAGCCGCCGATCACCTCCGCCAGATCTTCGCTCGCGATCCCTCTAACATCGAGGTGCGGCTGCGCTTGAAAGACCTCCACGCGCAGCTCGGGCGCTACGGCGAGGCCGCGCTCGAGCTCTACAGCGTGGGGCGCTATCTCGCCGAGCATGATCCTCGGGCGGCGGCGCAACACCTCAACGAGGCGCTCGAGCTCGATCCGCAGAACAACGCCGCGAGGCAGCTCCTCATGCAGCTCGAGGAGGGCTCAGGCCTCGCTCCCAGCGGGCGGGAGCGGCCCACCTATGCCGAGGGGGCCCTCACCAGCGGCGACTATGGGGCGATCGATCTCGACGCCGAAGACATCGTCGAAGAGATCCCCATCGACGTCAACGAGCTCGACGAGGGCTACGGGACGCAGACAGGCGCCGACATCTCTGTTCCGTCGGATCCGGGCGATCCGCAGGGTGCTTACGACGACGCGAGGCACTCCGAGCGTATCCCCACCGGCTCGGGGGTGATCGAGGTCCACGGCGAGACCACCGACACCCTGGGCCATGGGACGCCGGCGTCGGAGATCATCCAGCTGCCTGCGGAAGGCTCTGGTGTCACCGCCGCGCAGCAGCGCGTGCAGCTCGAAGAAGAGGCCACGACCTCGAGCCTCGAAGACGATCTCGAAGAGGCCGACTTCTTCATCCAGCAGAGCCTCTTCGCCGAGGCGCGGGCCATCCTCGATGACCTGCTCGTGCGCTACCCCAACCATCCCCTCGTCGAGGCCAAGCTCGCCGACATCGACTCAGCCCCAGTCGCAGACGCCTTCGCCAACGTGAGCGATCACGGCCACGGGCTCGCCGAGATCGCCAGCGACATCGCGCAGAGCTTTGACAACGTGGCAGGTGAGGCGACGAGCGCGCAAGCGTCGGACGGCTACAGCGTCGCCGACGTCTTCGATGACATCAAGCGCAGCGTCGACAGTCAGGTCAGCGAAGAAGACTCCGACACCCACTACGACCTAGGCATCGCCTATCGCGAGATGGGGCTGCTCGACGACGCCATCGCCGAGTTCAAGGTGGCGATGCGCTCCCGTGAGAAGGAAGTCCTCTGCCACATGATGATCGGCCTCTGCTGCTCCGAGAAGGGGATGATCTCGGAGGCGATCAGTCAGTTCAAGACGGGCCTCTATGTCGAGGGCATCACCGAGCGTGAGACCATCGCGCTCTACTTTGAGCTCGGCCAGGCCTACGAGAAGCTCGACGACCTGCAAGAGGCGCTCTACTACTACGAGAAGGTCGCCAAGAAGGACCCGCGTTTTCGAGACGTCGAGCGCCACGTGCACCGCCTGCGTCGGGCCACGGGTGAGCGAGGCAATGGTTCGCCAGCGGCGGGGTCTGGCGGTGCGGAGCCGGGCGGCGGTGGGGCCAGCCATCGCGCCCTCTCAGACGAGACCGACGTCTCGCCGAAGGAGTTTTAGGGGCAGGTCATGACGGCGCGGCTTGTGGCGATAGGGGGGCCGAGCGCGGGTAAGCGTTATCCGCTCCAGGGAGAGTGCGTGCTCGGTCGCTCGTTCAACAGCGACGTCTACATCGGCGATCTCAACGTCTCGCGGCGCCACGCCCGGGTGCTCGACCAAGGGGACGGCAAGCATACGATCGAAGATCTGGGCAGTGGCAACGGGACCTTCGTCAACAACAAGCAGGTGCACCGCTACGACCTCGAGCCGCAAGATGTCGTGCGCATCGGTGGCAGCGAGTTTCGCTACGAGGCAGAGGAGCGTCAGCGGCAGCGCTGGGGCACCGAGGTGATGACGGTGATCGCCGATGTGGTGCTGCCGGAGACCGGCGAGATCCGCCTCGATCCGCGGACCACGGCGCAGCTCGACGAGGTCGCTCGGGAGCAAGGCGACCTCAGCAGCATCGACGAGAAGCGCGCGCTGAAGATGCTCAAGTCGATGTACAAGGTCACCGACGCCATCGCCTCCGAGCTCGATCTCGACAAGCTGCTGCAGAAGATCCTCGATCACCTCTTCGCCGTCCTCCCCCAGGCCGAGCGCGGCTTCATCCTGCTGGTCGACCCGCAGACCGGCCAGCTCTTGCCTGAGGCGGTCAAGCAGCGCGCCAGCGCTGGGCCAGCCGTGGCCTCCGGCCTGACCTACAGCCAGACCATCGTCGACCAGGTGCTCCTCCAGGGAGAGGGCGTGATCCGGCTGGCCAACGCCGAGCCTGCCCGCCCGGCACGCCTCGGCGATCCGAACCAGGCGTCGTTTCACGGCGTCAGCGCGACGTCGCGAAAGAACGTGCCGCGGATGGGCGCCCCGCTCTTCTGCGGGGGGGAGAAGCTCGGGACGCTGCACCTCGAAGCCGAGCCTGATGGCGACGAGTTCTCGCAAGACGACCTCGACCTGCTCTCCGGCATCGCCCGGCAGGCCGCGTTGGCGATCGCCAACGCGCGCGCTGGGCAGGCGCTGGTGCAGCACGAGCGCCTCGAGGCCGACCTTCAGATGGCGCGTAAGATCCAAAAGAGCTTCCTGCCCAAGCACCTACCCACGGTGCACGGGCTGGAGTTCGAGACCCACTACGAGGCGGCCTCCCACGTTGGCGGCGACTTCTACGACGTGATCGAGATCTCGCCGACGCGCATCGGCATCTTGGTTGGCGACATCTCCGGTCATGGTGTGGCCGCGGCGCTGATGATGGCGCGGCTGACCACGGCGATCCGGCTCTTCTCCCAGTCGAATACGGCCGAGCCCGCTGCGGTCCTGACCCACGCCAACCGCGCGCTCCTCGAGACCGAGCAAGACGCGATCTTCGCCACCGTGCTCTTCATCTTGCTCGACCTGGAGAACAACACCTTCACCATCGCCAACGCGGGGCACCAGCCGCCGATGGTCACGAGCAGCCGCTTCGAGGGCATCAGCGAGCTCGACGACGCCACCGCCGTGGCCCTCGGGGTGGTGCCGGACATGGACTACCCGCAGGAGGTCTACCAGCTCGTCGCCGGCGACGTCGTGCTGCTTTACACCGACGGCATCAACGAGGCGATGAACCGGCAGCAAGATGAGTATGGGATGGCGCGGCTGAAGCAGATCGTGGCCTCCGGCCCCGCCGAGTCCAAGGCGATCGTCAAGCGCGTCATCTCAGACCTGCGCCGCTTCGTCGTCGGCGCAGCTCAGAGCGACGATCAGACCCTGCTCGCCTTTGGCGTCTCCGCGCGCCTCTCCGGCGAGGTCGACCTCGAGACGACCCGCGGCGATTGAGCTCGGCGATTGAGCTCGGGGCCTCAGCGATAGGGGCCGCTCTGGCCCTCGAGGAAGGGGAGGAGCTCCCCGAGGGCGGCGCAGCGGTCGAGGGCTCGCTCGCATGACCCCTCCCCTCGGGCGTGCCCTGCTGCCTCCAGCTCCGGCTCGTCAGGGTGGTAGAGGTGCACGCCCCTGCTGTCGATCAGCAGCCGCGCTGGCCCACAGAGGCCAGCTAGCAGCCGCGCGATCCGCTCGCGTGCGGCGCCGGGGAGCCTGCTCAACCTGCCGAGCGAGCCCCCCTCGAAGCTCAGCTGGTAGTCCTCCAGCGGCTGACCCTGCACCGTGAGTCGCAGGCCTCGAGGCTTGCCGCTCTCGCTCCAGCTGACCGCCAGGCTGACCTCTCGCCCACCCTGCCGTCCGCTGACGCAGACCGCGCCGCGGTCGAGCTTCCCGCTGCCGAGGCGCCCTTCGAGCTGATGCCACCAGCCTGCGCGGTCTCGGAGGGCCTTCGGGAAGGGCACCGATCTGCGCTGCTCGGGGATCCGCTCGAGCCAGGTGCGGGCGCGCTGGCAGAGGGCCTCGAGCGGGCCGCGCTGGTAGCCGCCGCCGGGGATCGAGAGGCGTAGCGCCTCGTCGCTGGCGTTCAGACGATACCTCTCGGGCCAGTCGCTGATCAGCGGGGCGAGCAGGTATAGGATCTGCTCGGCGTCATGCCCCCGCACGAGGTGGCGACGATCGAAGCTGGGGACGCCGAGGTCGTGGCCGCCGAAGCGGCGCAGGCCGTGCGCCTCCTGGACGTCGAGGCCGAGGCCGAGGGGCTGGGCGAGGCGCAGCTCGGCGGTGAGGAGGAGGTGGTCCTCGTCGTCGCGTTGCCGCTGCACGGTCAGCGTCCCGTGGTCGGTCTCGAGCTCGAGGTGGCCGTCTTGGAGCTGCAGCCGCTGACGCTCCGCGACGCTGGCCCAGAGCTCCGCGAGGCGCTTGGAGCCGATGGATGGGGCCGCGAGCTGCTCGGGGGGGCGCTGCTCGTCACCACAGACGACCTTGAGCGGGATGTCGAAGCGCAGGTCACGCCACCAGGCGGTCTCGACGCGCACGATCAGGCTCCAGTCGAGAAACCACTGGGTGTCGTGCATCGAGGCGGCCCGGTAGGTCGGCGCCAGCCGTGAGGGCAACGTCAGCGAGAAGGGGATCGCGTCACCCTCGATCGGCTCGGTCGGCAGCGACAGCGTGTAATCGATGCGCTGGAAGTAGTCGCTGTCGCGGTGGCCCATCACGACGCGGTGGCGGCGTTGGAGCGCCAGGGCGACCTGCCGGTAGCGCACGTTCTCGACGTTATAGAGGGCGATCGCGCCCGCCAGGGAGCTGCCCGTCGAGATCTCGGTTCTGGCCAGGCTGAGCTCGGCGTAGGGGCCCTTGCCGTAGGGGCCCTTCTCGTCGCTGACCAGCACCACCGGGTCTCTGCTCGCGTGGTCGAGGGGAAACTCGATCGGCACGTCGAAGAGGGCGTAGCGATCAGGCCACCAGGGGATGTCGATGTGGATCTGCAGGGTGTAGGTCACCTGGAGGCCCGAGGCGTTGATGCTCGGCGGGGCCTCGTCGGGGACGCAAAACTGCACCCGCTGCTGTGTCAGCCCTTCGGGGAGCTCGCTCGCGCCGCAGACGTCGGCGTGGAGCCGCAGAAACTCGTAGCGCTTGCTGTGGGAGCTCCTGCCGGCGCCGACGCGCGCGAAGTACGAGCCGCGCAGCTCTGCGCTCACGCTGTTGACCCACACAGCCCGCTTGGTCTCGACCGAGATATCGGCGTCGATCTGTCCACCGGGCTTCCGGTCGCCGCTGAGCTGGACGGAGACCTTGGGGCGGTGCTTGATCCATTGCCGCTTCGAGCGCGGCTGCACCGTCGTCGAGCAGACCTCCCGTTGTCGGTGCATCAGCCGTACGACGTCGCCAACGCCGCTGAAGAGCGCCTCGCGGGAGAAGAGATAGTGGCGTCCGACCGGCGCGTCCGCGTCGCCCTTGCCGCTGACGAGCCGCAAGGTGCGCCCGGGCTCGAGGACGAAGGGATCCCCGATGCGGGTATGGCGCGGCCGGCCCTGGGGTGGCTCGACGACGATCGAGCAGTCACGAGCGATGAAGGGACGATCACCGCGGTTACGCAGCTCCAGCCATTCGCGGTCCGGGTTGCGCGAGATCTCGATCTGCTCGATACGAAGCCGTGCGCCCATACGCGTCTCCTCTGGCTCCCGCTGCATTCTGCCACAGGGAGCCCTGCTCGGGGTGGCGGCTTGGCGCTGCTGGGCGCGGTGGTGTGCGCGGCCGGGGGCGGTCTGTTTGCAATCGTCGTGGAGCTGGGGCAGCTTTGCTGCTCTTTGCAGAGCCGCTGATGATGATTTGATCAGGAGCCGACGATGGCGCGCGCGACCCCAAAGCGAGAGAAGATCCCCGCCGAGTGCCGATGGAAGACCCGCGACCTCTACCGAAGCGACGCCGCGTGGGAGCGTGAGCGGGCGGCGATCGCCGCCGCCCTGCCGGCGCTGGCCGAGCACCGCGGCAAGCTGAAGCGGGGCGGCGTGGCGGCGGTGAAGGTCTGCCTCGACGAGGTCTTCGCGCTGCGCCAGCGTCTCGCGCGGCTCTCCTCCTACGCGAGCCGCAAGAACGACGAGGACACGCGGGTGCCCCGCTATCAGGCGATGCGCGAGGTCGTGGAGAAGCTCGGCAGCGAGCTCGAGGCGCAGGCCGCCTTCGTCGAGCCCGAGCTGCTCTCGCTCTCGAATAGGACCCTGCGGGGGCTCGTGTCCGCGCCACAGCTCGCCGACTACAGCCGCACCCTGGCCGAGATCCTGCGCCGCAAGCCTCATATTCTTGGCGCGCAGGAGGAGTCGCTGCTGGCGAGCCTCTCGCCGCTGCGCGACGCCGGCTACAACGCCTACTCGGCGTTCTGCGGCGCCGAGCTGGTCTTCCCCGAGATCGTCGACGAGCGCGGCAAGAAGGTGCGACTGACACAGGCGACCTTCTCGCGCTACCGCTCGTCGCATGACCGGAAGGTGCGCAAGGCGACCTTTGACGCCTTCTTTGGCACCTTCGGAGGCTACCGCAGCACCCTCGCCTCGCTGCTGTCGGCGCAGGTCAACGCCAACGTCGTCTACGCCCGCGCCCGGCGCTACGATACCGCCCTCAAGGCCGCCCTCGACCCCGACGACCTCCCAGTGGCGGTCTATGACAACATGGTCTCGGCGCTGAACAAGCACCTGCCGGTGCTACACCGCTACCTCAACCTGCGGCGGCGGCTGCTGGGGCTGCGCAAGCTGGCCTACTACGATCTCTACCCGCCGATCATCGACCAGGTGAAGCTGCGCTACCCCTACGACAAGGCGAGCGACGCGCTGCTCGAGGCGCTGGCGCCGATGGGCAAGCGCTACCTCCAGCCCCTGAAGAAGGGCCTCGCGCCGACGAGCGGCTGGATCGATCCCTTCCCGAACAAGGGCAAGCGCTCCGGCGCCTACATGGACGGCAGCGCCTACGACGTACACCCCTTCGTCCTCGGCAACTACCTCGGCGACTACAACTCGCTGTCGATGTTGGCCCACGAGATGGGCCACGCGATGCACTCGTATTTCTCCAACAAGAACCAGCCCTTCCCCAAGGCCGGCTACTCGATCTTCGTCGCCGAGGTCGCCTCGACGCTCAACGAGGCGCTCCTCGCCAACCACGTGATCGGCAAGGCGCGCACGAAGAAGCGCAAGCTCTATCTGCTCGGCGAGCAGCTCGAGGGCTTCCGTCAGACGATGTTCCGGCAGTCGATGTTCGCCGAGTTCGAGCGGGCGATGTACACCCGGGCGGAGAAGGGCGAGGCCTTGACCGCCGACGCCCTGAGCGCGCTCTACCTCGATGTCGCGCGGCGCTACTATGGCCATGACGAGGGCGTCGTTCAGGTCGACGAGCGCTACGCCGTGGAGTGGGCCTACATCCCCCACTTCTACTACCACTACTATGTCTTCCAGTACGTCACGGGGATGACCGCCGCCACGGCGCTGGCTGAGCGGATCAAGCGCGAGGGCGAGGCGGCGCGTGACCGCTATATCGATAACCTGCTATGCGCCGGCTGCGCCAAGCCGCCGATCGAGATCCTGCGCAGCGCGGGTGTCGACCTGACCTGCAGCGAGCCCTACGACGTCGCGATCAGCGTGTTCGAGCGCTGCATCGACGAGGCCGAGGCGCTGCTCTAGAGCGCTGACCAACTTACCTCCCATCGCCGCGCTGGTCTTCGGCATCACAGCGGTTGTCGCTCGTCGCTGTGGGCTTGTGTGTAGGGCTGGTCATCGTTCGCGCTCATATGCGCTTACTGCGGATAGCCGGGGGGCGGAGTGTCCGTCAGCCGGTCTAGCGGGCGTCGGCTGACATAGGGGATGAACCCCTCGGCGGAGCTGCTCTGATAGGCCGCCTGCGCGTTCGCTCCGCAGGCGTACTCGCAGTTGAAGATCGGCACGTTGTAGTCCTTGTAGAGCTTCAGCTTGCCCAGGTAGTGGGCCTGGCTGTACTTGTCGCCGGTCGCGGGGACCTTGATGTCGCAGGCTGTGGCGTCAGCCCATTCGGTGTCGGCCTTGCCGTCGAACCAGATCTGCTCCTGCGCGATGGCGTCGATCAGGCCCAGGCTGTCGAGCCGCTCGTTGCCCAGCTCCGCGGCGTTCTGCTGGATGAAGAGGAAGCTCGGGTCGCGCTTGCGCGCATAGGCGCGCATCTCGCCGATGAACTTGGTCATCTCGAAGGCGGGGTCGCGCTTCTGAGCCTTGGCCTCGGCGATCACGTCTTTGTTGAGGTAGCCTTCGACCCAATCCAAATAGACACCGTCGAAGCCGTCGTCGAGGATCTGCTTGAGCAGGCTGTTCGCGCTGTGGATGATGACGCTCTTCCAGCGGTCATCCCAATAGGCGACGGGGTAGTTGTTCGTCCATCCATCGGGGTCGGGGGCGAGGAGGAAGCTGGGGTTGCCTTTCTTGCCGGGTGTTGGGGGTGTCCACCAATACTCCCAGTAGTCGCGCCAGGACTCGGCCTCGCCGATGTCGATATAGGCGATCACGATCTTCGGCTTGCCGGAGAGACCGGTGGACGCCTTGAGCTTGGTCACCGCGCCCTTGGTGTCGAAGTTGGCGTGGGCCTTGTTGCTGCGGGTTGGGTCGATCACGACCAAGTCGTATTGGGAGGCGACGAGCGTGTCGATGGCGCCGGTCTTCCAGAGCGACTGGATCTGGTAGGCCCAGTACTTCACGTCGTGCAGCGCGCTCTTTGGCTTGGGCGGCGGTGCGTCCATGAAGAGGCTGTCGCGCCGAGTGTCCGCCGCGGAGTCGACGATGTAAGCGTCGCGCCGCGTGCCCGCGGCGTCGTCAGGGAAGGCCGCCTTGCTCGCGCAGCCGGCGAGCGTGACAGCGCAGGCGAGCGCGAGCCAACAGCCGCTCGGCGATCGGGTCGTGGCGTGGTGGCGCCACCCTCGAGTTCTCTTCGTCATCAAAGGCTAAGGGTAGCAGCAGGTGGGCGCTGGCGCCCGCAGCTCAGCGGCCTCTTGATCGAGCCCTCCCGTCGCGACCTGCCCTTCGAAGCGAGCTCGTTGTCGCTCGAGCTCGCTGTCGTCAGCGGACCTCGAACGAGACCGCGGCGCTGCGATGGCCGTCGGGGAGGACCGCCTCCACGCGGTGTTTCCCCGGCGACAGGGGCCAGCTCGCGCTGAAGGGGTAGGTCGCCTTGGCGACGACCTTGCCGTCCACGAGCCAGCTCACGACCTTGGGGCTGCCCCTCACGTTGACCTCAAGCGGGATCCGCTGGTAGCGGCGTTGTAGATCGGCGTCGAGATAGTAGATGTCGCCCGCGGCGGGGAAGCGGATCTGTGGCCTCTTTACGGTCTCCTCGCGCGCTGTGTTGGCCTCGACGCCGGGGCAGCGGGCAGACCAGCGCTGGGGAGGCGTCGGCTCGCCGCGGGCTGCGGCCCAGGAGCGGTAGGCCGGGGGATAGAACACGACGACCTGCTCGCTCGCGCCGGGGCAGTGGGGCAGCGTACGGCTGCCGTCGAGGCGGTCGACCCAGAGCGCGCGGTGAAAGGCGCAGCGCTCGCGTGGACGTTTCTCGGCGTAGAAGAGCTCCTCGGCGCGATCGGGGCAGTGGGGCCCGGCGAGCTTCCCCGAGAGCGGGCAGATCCGCGCCGTGACCACGCCTTCAGGGCGCTCGGGGCGGCGGTCTCGTAGCCCAAGGTGGCGTACGGTCTGGGTCATCACCTCGCGCCAGAGCGGGCCGGCGCCGGTGACGCCGGAGACGTTGTGCATCGCGGAGCCGTCGAAGTTGCCAACCCAGACGCCGACGGTGACGTCCCGGGTGAAGCCGACGGTCCAGTTGTCGCGGAAGTCTTTCGACGTGCCGGTCTTCACCGCCGCGAAAAACGGGGTCTCCAGCGGGCCGTAGCGACCGAAGGTGTTGACCCGAGCTACGGGGTCCGAGAGGATGTCGGCGATGAGGTGCGCCGCTCGCGCGGAGAGCACGCGTTTGCCCTTGGCCTGGGGGGCCGGCTCGAGCTCTGCGGCGCCGGGAGCGCCCGTGGCGCGGAGGGTTCGCAGCGGCTTGGTGACGCCGCCGCGGGCTAGCGTGGCGTAGGCAGAGACGAGCTGGCGCAAGGTCACCTCGCCGTTGCCCAGCGCCAGGCCGAGGCCGTAGTGCTCGGCGTCTTTTCTGAGGTCGCGAAAGCCGAGCTCGCGCAGGCCGTCGAGGAGGCGGGTCACGCCCACACGCTCGGCGACGCGGATCGCCGGCACGTTGAGCGAGCTCGCCAGCGCGATCCGGGCTCGCACCGGGCCGCGATAGCGGCCGTCGTAGTTCCGCGGCGCGTAGTCGCCATAGGCTGTGGTGAAGTGGGCGGGGAGGTCGCGCAGCAGGCTCGCCGGCGTGAGGGCGCGCTCGAAGGCGAGGGCGTAGACGAAGGGCTTGATCGCAGAGCCCGGCTGTCGCAGCGCGCGGGTCCCGTCGACCTGCCCAGCGGCGTCGTCTCCAAACGCCCTCGAGCCGACGTGAGCAAGCACGTCGCCGCTGGCGTTGTCGACGACGAGCACGGCCGCCTGACTCACGCCTCGCTCAGTGAGCGCGCGGAGGGTCTGTCGCACGATCGCCTCGACCTGCGTCTGGAGCCGGATGTCCAGGGTCGTGCGCACCCGGGCCTGCCCCTGCGCCGCCGGCAGCGCCTTGACGCTGGCGACGAAGTGGGGCGCGAGGAAGGGGCGCTCGAGCCGCTCGAGGGCCAGCGGCTCGCCAAGGGCGATGCGCAGCTGTTCGTCGTCGATCCGCCCTTGGGTATGCATCGCCGCCAGCAGATAGCGCTGACGTCGCCGCAGCCGCCGCCGGCTCCGGGGGCGCAGCGGGCTGTAGCCGTGGGGGCTGCGGGGCAGGGCGGCCAGGAGCGTGCTCTCGGCGAGGCTGAGCTGGGAGGCTGGCTTGCCGAAGTAGCGCCGCGCCGCGGCCTCGACGCCGAAGCAGCCGCCGCCATAGGGGGCGCGGTTGAGGTACTGGGTCAGGATTTGCTTTTTCGGAAGCAGCGCCTCGAGCTTGATCGCCAGCGCGACCTGCCTGGCCTTGGCCCAGAGCCCTCGCCTCTTCGAGACCGGCGCTCGGCGCTGGAGCAGGAGCCGCGCGAGCTGCATCGTCACCGTCGAGGCGCCGCTGACCACCCGGCGTTGGGTTACGTTCAGCGCCGCCGCGCGGAGCACGGCCAGCACGTCGACGCCGCCGTGCTGGTAGAAGCGCTGGTCTTCACCGGCGAGGGTCGCGTCGATCAGCTGCTCCGAGATCTGCTCGAGGGGCACCCAATAGGCGCGCCCGTCGGGTCGGGCGAGGACCTCGCGGAGCAGCACGCCGCGGCGGTCTTCGAGGCGCGTGGAGGCGATGGTACGCGGCGAGAGCGCGGCCAGCGGCAGCGGCTGGGCCCGCACCCAGAGCACGGCGGCGATCGCCAGCGCTAGCCCCGCGAAGGTCGCCGCCAGCAGCGTGCGATAGAGCCAGCGCCGCCAACGTGCGCTGACTCTCGGCTCGCATGCTGGTCTCGCCGGCTCGAGCATCTCCATCGACTCCCTCCCGATCTCGTCCGGTCGCCCATCAACAACCGTTGGTCGCTCCGCTAGCCAGGGCGGGGAGGGTCAGGGCTTACGGACGTTGAAGGTCTGGGCGCCGGTGCGGCCGAAGACCTCGGGCTCGTACATCTGCTCGACGTGGGTTGGTGGCGCCACGAAGCGACCGACGGTGGTGGCCCGCGCTAGGTAGACGTAGGTGTAGACGCCCGGCGCCAGCGAGTCGGCGAAGAGCTGGACGCGGTCGTCGCGGGTCTCGCGGTGATAGAAGGGCGTGTACCACCAGCTCCGGCGGCCGTCGCGCGAGCTGTAGCGGCGGCTGGTGTACCGGTAGCTCGAGCGGCTCGCGGTCATCAGGTTGAAGTTTAGGGCCTCGAGGCCCGCCGGGAGCGGATCGTCGACGACGACGTAATGCATCTGCTGTGGGACGACGATGCGCAGCTTGACCCGCACCATCGCGCCGGCCTTCACGCCGACCTGGGGACGGCCCTGCTTGCCGCCCGCGGGCATCTTGCCGCGGAGCTTCGAAAACGAGCTGGCGTCCTGGTCGACGACCTCGTAGGTCCGCGTGACGAAGAAGCCCTCATCCCAGCCGGTGGTCGGCAGCTTGGCCCGCGCGTAGCGCAGCGTCGCCGTGTAGTGCAGCCGTCCCGTCCCCTCTTTGATGAAGCCCAAGATGCCCTTTGACCCACCGTCGTCGACCAGCTTGGACATCGGCAATGTGGTCCGCTCGACCTTCAGCGTCCGACCGGTGAAGCGCGTGTCCACCAGCTTGCTCTTGTCGAGCACGACCTTGGCCTCGAAGTCCGGCGCGGCCTGTTCACGCGCCTTGTAGTAGCGATGTAGCCCGACGAGCGCGTAGACCGTCTCCTGGGTGTTGCGCCAGCGGCCGTTTTTGCGCTGTCCCACCAGGTAGGCCACCAGCTTGTCGACCAGCGGATGCTGCGGGTTTATCGTCAGCAGCGCCTCGAGGACCATCGCCGTCGAGCGGTTGCTCGAGTGGAAGACCGGCGCGTAGAGGCCGCCGAGGTTTTCCTCCACCTTGGCTGTCTTGCCGGTCTGGTGGACGGCGTTGAGCACCTCTCGGAGCACGGTCTTGGTCGCCTGCGCGTCGGAGCCGGCGCGGCTCATCGCCGAGACCAGCAGGGCGCGGGCGAAGATCGGCAGGTCGGCGCGCTTGGCGTAGAGCTCGTTCAGCTCGGCGTGGGGCTTCTCGCCGAGCTGCACCAGCACGTAGGCGATGAAGGCCTTCACGCTCCGGTCGTAGGCGGCCCGCTCAGCCTCTTTGGAGACGCGGCGCTTGAGCTGCGCTTTCAAGAAGCGGTGGGCGCGCTTCATCACGCGGGATGAGACAGCGTAGCCGCTCGACTTCGCCTTATGGAGGCCCCAGGTGGCGTAGGCCGAGAGCCAGGGGTGAGCCCAGCTCGACGAGGCCCAGTAGCCGAAGCCGCCGTTCCAGCGCTGCATTCGCTGCATCCGAGCGATCAGCTTGCGCACCAGGGCGTCAACCTCGGCGGGCTTCTTTAGCCCGTAGGCGGTCGTCAGCTCTTTGAAGAGCGCCAGCGGCACCAGGCGGCTGGTCGTCTGCTCGGTACACTCGTGAGGGTAGGCGATCAGGTACTCGAAGCCTGGGCGCAGGCCGACGAGCGCCGATGAGCTCAGCGAGACCTCGAGGCCGCCGACGTCAGAGCGGATGTCACCCGAGGGGACGAAGGCCTCGGCCTCCTTCGACTCTGTGGCCCCGAAGGTCGCGACGGTCTCGGTGACCAGCGGGAGCTTGATCGGCCGGGTCAGCTTCAGCCCGTCTTTGTAGTCGCCGAGGCTGGCGCTGAAGGTGAACACCGCCTTACCGGGCTTTTTCGCCGAGAACGTGAAGCGCGCCTCCGCGCCGCCGCCGTCGGGGATCGTCAGCTGTTGGCTCGCGGCGCCCTCGAGCTCGAGGCCCTGCACCTTGGCCGAGATGGTCACGGCGCCCTGCTTGCCGCCGCGGTTATGCACGACGACGCCAGCCTCGAACGTATCACCGACGCGGACGAGGCGCGGCAGCGTGGGCAGCAGGAGCAGCGGCTTGTTGACCGTCAGCTGGCACTTGCCCGAACCAAAGCGATGATCCTCGCTGACCGCCACGGCCATCACGCGGAAGGTCGTGAGGTTGTCGGGGAGCTTGAAGCGCACCTGCGCTTTGCCTGAGGCGTCGGTGATCACCTGCGGGTTGTAGTAGGGCGTGCTGACAAACTGGCTGCGGGGCTGACCCGCCGCCGCGGCTCCACGATCGGCGCCACCACCGCCGCCTGGTTTTTTGCCCTTCTCGCCAAAGAGCTTGCGAGACAGCAGCACGATTCGGTTATCCGCCGTGCGCACCGAGAGGCCGCGTTGGGCGTAGAAGAGGGACATCGGGGTTGGCGTCTTGTAGCCGACCAGCGAGAGCACGCCCTCGTCGGCGACGAAGACTGTCAGCTCGGCGCTCGCCGCCTTGCCGCGGTGATCGGTGGTCTGGAGATCGACCACGACCTCTTCGCCGGGGCGGTAGGTCTTCTTTTTCGGCGCTACCTTGACGTGGAGGCGACGGTCCTGCTGGCTGATCGGCAGCTTCAGGTAGCCGACCTTGAACATCGGCTTGCCAGGATCGGTCTCGTTGACGCCGCGCTTCTTGCTGCCCCGCGGCGGCGGCAAGCGACCGCGAACGAGCATCACCGAGACGAAGGCGTTGGGCACCAGCTCCTTGGTGATCGGCACGTTGACCCAGGTCGCGGTCTTTTGGATCCGCAGCGTCTTGCGCAGATAGATGCCGTTGCGCTCGACGGTGAGCAGGCCGTAGGCGTTGGTGAAGGGGGCCTTGATCATCAGCCGCGCCACCTGGCCAACCTTGTAGCGCTTTCTGTCTTTGATCAGCTCGACTCTTGGCTCGGTGCTGCGGCGCCAGGGGACATAGTCAGGGCCTGTGACGTAGACGCCGAAGGAGCTCATCAGTGGGTTACCTCGCGGATCTCGGGCCTGGAGGCGCAGCACGTAGTAGCCAGCCTTGGGCGCCGTGACCTTGCAGGCGATGGGCTTGGCCGCGCTCTGTAGGTCGCAGCTGCCGACGGCGGTCTCCTTGGGCCGGCTGACGAAATAGCTCGAGCCGCGCAGGCCCTTCTTGCGCACCGAGTGCCAGGTACGGCGGTAGAGGGTGCCCTTGATCGCCTGGCCTGAGACCCGTTTGCCCTTGGGATCGACGGCGACGATCTGCGCCTCGACCTGGTGGCCGGCGCTGATGAACGTCGCTTTCGGTTTGGCGCCGATGTAGAACTCGCCGGGGTGTAGCAGCACGGTGGTGCGGTTGGAGATGCTCTGCCGCGAGATGTCGGTGACCGTGGCCTCGACGCCGTAGGAATGCGGAGCGTTCATCTTCGCCGGCTTCAGGGTCTTTTGGCCCTGCGCCGATCCGTTGCGATCGAGCTTGCCGCGGCCGGTGGCCAGGTGGCCGCGGGTCGAGACATAGCTGCCCCACCAGCTGATCTCATTATGAAAGATGTAGCCGGCGTGTCTCGGCGGTGACCACGAGGTCTGACGCCAGTTGATATGGGTCCGGTACTTGGTCGCGCGCATCGGCGCGCCGAAGAGGTACTTGCCGCCGAGGTCGTAGCGCATCACGTCGCCGCGCACGTAGTGGCGCTTGTCGGTCTTCACCCTTACGGCGAACTCCGCCGGGCGGTACTCTTCCACGCGGAAGGAGCCATAGGAGCTGGCCTTGCCCAGCTTCGCGGTGACGCTGTAGCGGCCGAGGGCGGCGCCGGCGGGGAGCTTCTGCTCGAGGTGGAAGGTGCCAAAGCGGCTCAGCTCGACCTGATGCGTGGCGAGCTTCTCGCCGCGGGCGTCGCTGATCACCAGCGAGACCTGGCCGCGGGGGAGGGTCAGCCCGCCTCTGCCCGAGCGCCGCATGATGCCCTTGATGTGGACGCTCTCGCCGGGGCGGTAGATCCCGCGCTCGGAGAAGATCATCCCCAGCACGCCGCTCTTGCCGTCGTCCCAGGTCTCATCGAGGCCGAAGTCCCAGGCGCGGATCCCCGACTGGGTGGTCGAGCGGGTGTAGCTCAGGTCTTGGCCCTTCTCGACCACGAAGAGGTAGCTGCGCGCCTCCTTCGGCTTCGAGAGCTCGTTGGCGCCGGGGCCGACCGCCAGGCCGCCCTTGTCGGTCTTGCCGCTCCACCGTGGGCCCTTGTCGCCGGGCTGCCAGATCGAGACCTTCGCTCCCGCGACCGGCTTGCCCGTCGCCAAGGAGGTGACCCAGACCAGCGAGCCGAAGGGGGAGTATTTGGCCGTCACGCCGAGGTCGGTGACGCGGACGATCGCGCGGTCGATCGCTTTCGAGTCGTGGGTCTTGCCGTTCGTCTTGCGGCGCCCGCGGAGCTTGCTCTGGAGCTCGAGGGCCAGCAAGCCGCGGCCACCCTTGCCGACGAGGCGACCGAGGTCCGCGCGCTCGACGACTCTCTTGTTCGGGCGCCCGCCCACGGCGAGCTGGCGCGCTTTGACGCCAGCGAGCTTGGAGTAGAAGGGCTCGTTGGCGTCATGCTTGGTGTCGGCGAGCAGCGCCGAGAGCTCGGCGGGGGTGATGCGCTTGCTGTAGAGCGTCGCCTCGGTGGCGTTGCGGAAGAGCAGGGGCAAGCGCTTGGGGCCCTTGGCCTCGAGCACGCCGGCGCCGATGGGGAGCCGAGCGTAGGGCTCGTAGTCGCCAGTCGTAAACGTGAAGCGGCGTTGACCTACGAGTGGCTGACCGAAGCGATCTTTCAGACTGCCGGCGACGGTCACAGTGAAGCGCTTGCGCGGCTTGTAGCACCAGTCGAGGTAGAAGCGGGTCGAGGGGTAGCGGCTGCGGCCCGGGTTGAGCGCGCGGCCGTTGACCCGGATCGCGGCTCGGGCGATCTTACTCGGTGAGGGGGTGGAAAAGAGCAGCCGCACCGAGCTGCCGGGGTCGCAGTTCGTTTCGCACGAGATACCCGTGACCTTGAAGGGGCCGTAGGTGCGGAAGCTCACGCGGTAGCCGCGCTCCATCGGCAGCGGACCTTGGCCGCCGACGAGGCCCTTTCTCAGCACCAGGGTGATCCGCGAGTCGAGGGGCAGGGGTTTGGCCGGGCTGATGTTGATCACCCGGGGGTCGCGCGAGCCCTTGTAGCCCGACCAGCTGCCGCGGCGCGCCAGGGCGCCGATCGTGACGATCTGGCCACCCTTGCTCGGCTTGGCGACGAACTGCAGCAGCGACTGGGCTCGCCGGGGGGGTACCGCCTGGTTGAAATAGAGCTTCAGCTGCTGCCGCGGCGAGCCCCAGCGGCGCGCGTTGTTAGGCAGGTAGTGGCGCGTGACCTTCAGCCGCACGGTCTCGAAGCGCCAGCTCTTATCCGCCGCGAGCTTGCTGCCGTCGACCGCCTCGAGGCCCGCGGCGACCTTGACCTGGTAGGTGCTCGAGCCCTGCAGCGGCTTGTCCGGGGTGAAGGCCAGCGTGCGCGAGCTGAGCCAGCGCTGCTTGCCAGGCACCGGCGGGTCGAGGCTGATCGGAGCCTTCTCGGCGCGCTCTTCGACCCGCGCGAGGGGGACCACGGGCTTGTTGAAGGTCACGGTGATCTGCGCGTGGCGGCTCGGCGCTCTGCCCTTGGGCGAGACGAAGACCACCTCGAGGGGGCCCTCCTTGGCTTGACCTGCGCCCCCGGCGGGCACCTTCAGCGGCGGCCCCTTGACCTCCGGCAGGCTGTAGGAGTCGTGGCAGCTGATGCCGATCAGGGCCAGGCTGGTGAGTAGCGCGAGCTTTCGCATACGAAGACCTCTCGGGAACGAGCGCTCGATTCAGAGAGCGGTGCGCGCTGGGTCAGCACAACGCGATCGAGCGTTTGGATGTAGATGTCGCCGTAGTAGCGGGCGAAGCATGCCATAGCCATAGGCCGCTGTCAGGCGACGCATTGGGCATCGTTGCAGCAAAGGGTGGGCCAAAAACTATTGGCAACGATCCCGAAGCGCTAAAGGGCTGCGTGGTCGATCTGACACAGCCGTTTCGGGCGAGCAGACCCACGTTGGCCTACGGCGATTGGCCGGCGGACACCCTGATGAAGACAGGACATCATGAACGTACGACGAGCGTGGGAGCGCGGGCTTGACGTGATCCGACCGAGCTAGCGCCGCTTTTTCGGTTTTGCTGGAACCTTCTTTTGAATATCTCGCATCTTCATACGCTTGGCGTACTCGGCAGGCGCAGAGACCCTCAAATCGGCTTCCCAGTCCTCGAGATCATCCAAGGTCATGCCGCGGCGAGCAGAAGCAACCACCCACTTACCACCACGCTTATCCCAGGTGGCCGGCTTCAGCTTCTTGTCGTCTTTGATCATGATGTTCTGCCTACCGTCGCTGTCTTCTTCGATGTAGATGGTGTTGCGAGGCGCAGAAGGGGTGATGTAGCGAAAGGTCAACCCGCCAAAGCCAGTGAGCTTGGGCATATGAAGACCCCAGTCGTCTTTCGTGTCCAGGTCTGCATCTTCCACCAAAGACCAGAAGTTCTTGATGAAGAGGGACTCGGCCAGCGCTACGTCTTTGGGGTCCTTTTGGGAAACACCCGGAGTCTTCGTCGCTCTTGGGGGATTGTCCTTCAGATGCTTCACGACCTTGGGAAGCGCACTCAAGATACTTGCATCATCCAGCTCCAACCCCAGCGCTTCAGCAGCTGCCACCACTTGTTTTCCCGTGTACTTTTGACCAGCAAGCGTGCTCACGGAAGCTACGGTCATTCTTCCTATATGATTGGCCATTTCTCTCCTTATTCCTCTCTCGGATCTCTCCGATATGCGTTCTGATGAAAACGAACATATATAACTACGTTAATTACTTTCGCAGTTCAATATTAGGCTGAACGTTTCTTGGTGGAAAAATGATTTCAGGGTTTAGGAGCACCCCCACACATGCCTCCCGTCGCCGGGCACCGCACTGCCGGCCGCTTTTTCGGCCTCAGAGAGTTCGCCATACCACCCTTATGGCTCGTTTCTTCGGCTACGAAACCGGCGCGGCAGCTCAGCACCCGGCTCGGTCCCGAATGTGTGGGGAAGCTCTTGAGCCTGACGCTTCGAGAGATCGACGCCACCAGACAACGAGAAGGGGCTCGCCTGGGCTCAGCCGTGACTCGTGTTGACTCGTGTTGGCTTGCGTCCGGGGAGAGTCGAACTCCCACAGGGGTTACCTACTGGAACCTAAATCCAGCGCGTCTACCAATTCCGCCACGGACGCGTGCGAGGCAGGTGGCCGTGTGGGCTCCCCACCTCGGCGCCAGTATAGAAGCGTTGTCGCCGGCGTCAACCGACTCGAGACCCTACTGGGGCGAGCCCTTTTGTTGTGGCTGGGACCTGGTTGGGGCGATAATCGTCCAGCGGAAACCGGCAGGGTTCGCGCTGACGTAATGCACACGATAGGGCGGTCTAGATGGCGAGAGAGCGCCTCGGCGACATCCTGAAGAAGGCCGGCTTGCTGGACGAGGCTGGTCTACGGCGCGCGCTGAACGAGCAGCAGCGCTGGGGGGGACCGCTCGGTCAGTACCTGGTGCAGATGGAGCTGATCACGGAGGAGACGCTCGTTCGTGCGCTGTCTACGCAGTACAAGCTGCCGGCGGTGGCGCTGGATCCGCCGCGCCTCAACGTCGCCGACGCGCGTCAGATCCCGCAAGAGATCTGTGAGCGCAACCATGTGATCTGCTTTCGCTCCGACGACAGCAAGAACTTCCTCGATGTCGCGATGGCGGATCCATCGAGCCTCGACGCGATCGACGAGGTGCGGGTCGTGACGCGACGCAATGTCCGACCGTTCTTCGCCGCGCCGAGCGCGATCGACGAGGCGATCAAGGTCGTCTTTTATGGCGAAATGGACGGGGCGATGGGAGGGGTGATCGATCTCTCCCCGGCGTCGGGGACGCGGACCGACTCGCGCTCCTTGGGCGCGCTGGACAAGGTCGCGGCCAAGACGGGCTCCGCGCCAAAGCTGCAGGTCAAGGTCACGCCAAACGCGCCGCGACCTGCGCCACCACCGCCGCCGCCTCGTGATGGTGGGTTGAGGCCGACCAACACCGAGGAGGCCTTCCATGTCTCGATGGAGGTGCCCGCAGTGGAGGTGAAGGCCTCCGTCGACAGCGATCCCAAGCTGCGCCGCCGGCTCGAGCGCGTTGAGGCCGCGCTGGCGCGAAACAGCGCCTTGCTGCAGCTGCTGCTTAACCCGCTGGTGCAGAACGGCCAGCTCGATCACGCCGCGGTCGCGTCGTTGCTCGACGAGCATTGACCCGACCCCGGCGCGCCACGCTCCCACGCGATACAGCGAGGAAAGCTTTTGCAGATCGAGGCCGACCGAGGGCAGAATAGCGTCGCTTCACTGACATGATGTAGACGGCTCCTCGCAGGGTGCGAGGAGCGGAAACCAACGACGCTCGATCGCGGGAGACGCGACCGCGGCGGCACCCAAGCTAGGAGCTTGATTCACAGGCGACCTTGACACGATCGCCCGATTATGATCCACCTTTGAGATGGCCCGCCGAGATTCGCGACAGCAACCGCTGTTTCC
>PDWJ01002169.1_pt1 | contig 28793 bp, 29 predicted proteins | sample 1430881 | NCBI WGS metagenome assembly PDWJ01 (sample SAMN01162460, study PRJNA174530) | Oral metagenome, whole genome shotgun sequencing project. | biome: Marine environment; feature: Marine mammal; material: Swab sample of the gingival sulcus; isolation source: swab sample of gingival sulcus...
ACTGGAAACTGGCATTGAATCACTTCATTATTGAATTTGAAGAACAATTGAGAGACTATATTTAACCCTCGCAGTTACACAAAATTATTTATAGTCTCCCATGTATACCAGAATGAAGTGAAAAAGTTGACCTAACAAGTCGTTACACCGGGCTCGTTTCGCTCGCCGGTAAACTCAGCGTTATAACATTTAATATTCTTTGAAATTTAGAGCGGTTTATGTGGGAATATTTTTTGTCGCTTTCTCTTAGCTTTTTTGATAAATTAAAGAAAAATTAATATTTCTACAATGTGTAGCCCCTACTAGTCCAACACAACAATAATAAACAAGGAGATGAAACTTATGACCATCCATAAATATTTATAAAGCGTCACTGGCAAAGGGATTCTCTCTACAGCAGATTCATCAGGTAAGGTAAATGCAACAATCTACGCCAAACCTCAGATAATGGATAATGGACATTTAGCATTCATTATGCGAGAAAAACTAACGTATCACAATCTTCAATCAAACCCTTTTGCCAGCTATCTTCTTGTCGAAGATGGCTCTGATTACAAGGATATCCGACTTTTTTAGAAAAAGTTGGAAAGGATACAAATCTTGAGTTAATTGCCAAAATGACAAAACGCAATTTGCCCCCGGAAGTGGATCAATTCAAAGAAAAAAATATTTAATCTTTATTTTCTTTATAGAAGATACTTCCTTTAATTGGAGATAAAGAAATAGACGTAGAATTGTAATGAAAGGAAAGCGAGCTATTTTATGCCAACGTTTCATTCAAATTGATTTTTTTATTTTTCTCTTCATGTTGGAAAGCAAATGAGAATTTGGGACATAAATCCGGGATATTTGAATAGACAAAGCCTACTTGGAGAGCATCGAGAATTGCATGGAATAGTTTCAATATGTATTAACAATAAAAAAGGCTATTCTAGGCATCCAGAGACTCTTAGGTGGCTACAATATGGTTGGGCGTTGACAAATCGGCATAAATTGTTGGCTGCTGAAATGGAACTGAGAAATTATAATGAAAAATCTCCGGTCAACATAAAAAGTAATAAGGGGGTATGGCCGCCAACATACATTGACCAACCGAGAGAACAGTTTAGAATTTTAACGGAAAAATATAGGCTAAAAGAACAGGGGCGTATTCCTTTGCCTAAAACACCTCAAGAGCTTTGGAGTCATCATAAATACTCTATTCTCGCCAGAGATGTTAAAATGTATAAGGAGATTAGTAAAAATGTCGCCCAAATGTTGTCAAATGAAGATTTTTCTGAACTTGCTAAAATACTAACGGAAAAATTACGTTGCGTACCTTCTTGCAGGGGAATGACAAATGCCGTACAGCATATGTGGGGACATGTAAAGAAGTATTATCAGGGTAACAATGAAAAAAATCAAACATGGTCTCTTTGCGATTTATTTGATAATACTCAAAAACTTGCAATGGATATAAGAGAACCATACTTAACAAATTCTACCGCCTTAAGTGAATTGAAGATATGGTTATAACAAGCCGTTTCACCGGACTCGTTTCACTCGCCGGTTAGCTCACCTTTATGCACTGTAAGCGATGAGTTAAATCAAAAATATCTACGAAAAATGAAAATAGTAAAAATAGCGGGTAAAACCGTATTCTTTTTCATAATGATTCTGATTTTGTATTCAGGATGGACTATATACGAGTCTCGAGAATATACCGTTAGAAATATTCTGGAAAACGAGAAAAAAACACAATATCAACTACGGCTGTCATCTTTAACAGAACGTCAAATTCAAATACTGCTAAAAGTTGAAGACCCCAACTTTTACAATCATAAAGGGGTAGACCTGACGACCCCAGGAGCTGGAATAACTACAATAACTCAAAGTTTAGTGAAAAATCTCTATTTTAAGAAGTTTAAGCCTGGTATTGCCAAATTTGAACAAACATTAATTGCATACTTTGCTCTTAATCCGCTGATGTCGAAGGAACAACAACTTACACGTTTCGTTAATACGGTCTATCTCGGTAACAACGTTAAGGGATTTCAGGAGGCGGCAAAATATTATTTCAACAAAAATTTCTCCGAGATAACGGAAGACGAGTATCTAAGTTTAGTCGCAATGATTATTGCTCCAAATACATTTAACATAAAAAAGCGCCCTCAACTTAACCAACAGAGAGTTGACCGAATAAAACTACTTATTTCTGGTAAATATAAACCTCAAGGACTTTGTGATTTATATTACGGTAAAATTGACAATCAATATCAAAAGAAATTACCACCTTTTTCATACTTTGAATTTTATTACAAATAAAAGCATAACAAGTCGTTTCACCAGACTCGTTTCGCTCGCCGGTAAACTCCGCGATTAGCGGTTAAAACAAATTGACATCTGGTATAAACATAGTTCTACTAATTGTGATAAAACGACATCTTTCTAAAACTTTAGGTGTAAACAATGAAGACTGCTATCTCCATCCCAGACAATATATTTCAAGCTGCCGAGCTGTACGCGAAAAATCACGGAGTTTCTCGAAGTAAATTATATTCACAAGCCCTTGCACAATTTCTTAAGAAAAACTCTGAGGAGGAAATTACCAAGAAATTAAATGAAATATACCCACATCAGCCTTCCGCAGTGAATGAGGCTGTTGCAAGATTACAATTTTACTCTCTTGAGAAAGAAGAATAGTAATCAATCGAGGAAAAATCTGGTGGGCTGAGTTACCTGAACCTCAAGGTTCTGGGCCTGGATATAAAAGACCACTGGTTATTGTTCAATCCAATGAGTTCAATAAAAGCAAAATTAACACAGTAATTGCAGCTGTAATAACCACAAATCTCCGGTTAGCGGCAGCGCCGGGCAATATAATTCTTTCAAAAAAGAAATCGAAATTACCCAAAGAAAGCGTTGTTAATGTATCTCAAATAATCACACTTGATAAATCTTTACTAAAAGAAAAAGTAAACACATTGCCAACATCAATAATGCTTCAAATTAACGAAGGTGTGAAGTTGGTTCTCTCTCTGTGATCAGTCAATATGGAATAAATTCCGCTAGCAAGTCGTTTCACCGGACTCGTTTCACTCGCCGGTAAACTCTGCGATTATGTGTTAAAACTAAAATGCAAATTAAACTTAAAAAATATATAATCCGAAGCTGGAAAAAAAAGATGCTCCTATGGTCGCAAAATACGCAAACAATCGCAATATCTGGTTAAATTTACGTGATGGATTTCCACATCCATATTCAATAGATGATGCCAACAAATTTATTGCAAACGCATTGGCAAAGAAACCAGAGACTTCTTTTGCGATCGCTTCTCACAAAGAGGCAATCGGCAGCATTGGTCTCACAATTGGGAAAGATGTTCACAGATACACAGCTGAGTTAGGTTACTGGCTTGCCGAACCATTTTGGGGACAAGGAATAATGACTGAAGCAGTTCGTCTTTTATGAAAAGGCTGGTTTTCTGTATGAAGGTAGACTTAAAGATAATGTTTTTAAAGACGGTAAAATTTTAGATCAATTTATTTTTTCTAAAACAAAAAGCACTTAGTATCAAGTTTGAAGCGCGACAAAATTGCTGATTAAATTGCATAGTAAATTTCCTCTGGTGTTTTGTATTTAAAACGCTTTCTCGGGCGAGTGTTGAGTTTCTCAGCTATCCACTCACACTTCGCCTGAGTTAATCCTGCCATGCTTGTTCTTTTCGGCAAATATTGACGTATCAAACCATTCGCATTTTCGTTACTTCCACGTTCCCAGAAGTGATGCGGTGTGGCAAAGTACAATTTCAACTTACAGGCTTTACGGCCTGTAAGCCCCGTCAATCTTGTAACAACGGTTTCTATTCAATTCTCGGTAGACTGTTGAGAAATGTCTCCCCAGAGTGTCAGCAATGGCTCTGACAGATAGGCCTTGCTGTTTTAGTGCGGAAAGCGTTACTCTTTCTTCATAGGTGAGTTGTACGTACTTCATGTCATTTCCTACTTCCTGGCGGGAGAGGAAAATTGTGAGTATTGCAGCTCACCTCCTTAATAACAATATGTGTCGCAGTTAGTATATGAATTCGGCTCAGCTAACAAGTCGTTTCACCGGACTTGTTTCACTCGCCGGTGAACTCTGCGATTGCTGGCGGCTTGCGCCGCAACAAGTCACTGGAGCCGACTGCAGTGTTTCTGCTTCGCGAGCACGCCTGCTCCGCCTCAACATCCTTGCGGCTCAGCTCCGCTGATTAGGAGGCTATATGAAAACTAAAGTTCGCCAGTTGAAAGCAGAAGACTCTGAACTAGCCGCCTCTGTGACCCGCTTGATGTCTTCCGTATTTGAAGAAGGAGACGGGAGTTCCAATGAACGCATGTCGGAACTCCTTAAAGACACCCGATTTTGGCTTTTTGGTGCTTTTATGCAAGGAAAACCCGTCGGAGGTCTTTGTGCTCACGTTATTCCAGTCACGCGAGAACATGCTAGCGAGCTTTTCGTCTATGACATTGCAGTAGCCAACGAACACCAGCGAAAAGACATCGGTCGACTTCTAATGAAAGCCGCAATAGACTCCGCACGTTCTGCCGGGCTGAGTTCAGTTTTTGTGCCAGCAGACAATGAAGATCAACATGCTTTGGACTTTTACAGAGCTATTGGCGGCCAAGCTGTTACCTTCTTCAAGTTTGATTGATCGTAGGCCGCCTAATCGTGGAGCTGAGCTACGCTCCAGTCACCTGCAGCTTACGCCGCAACACGTCACTGGAGCCGACTATGGTGTTGCTGCCTTGCAAGCACGCTTGCTCCGCCTCAACAGCCTCGCGGCTCAGCTCCGCGATTAGCCAATATTGAGGACAGAGATTTGAACAAAACAACATATCCTGCTCGATTACATGCTGTATTTGCAAAAGATAAACCCTATGGAGTTGTATTTAGGCGTGGTCCTTCAAAACAAGTTTGCACCTTTCTTTGGGATAGAAGAAAAGACACCTTTGAGCTTGGTCAATGGCTAAAGGGAAGAATTTACGAAAGACGTGCAGATTTGTCTCCAGACGGGAAATTCCTTATCTATTTTGCTATGAACGCGAAATGGAATTCCGAAACGGGAGGGTCATGGACAGCAATTTCTAAAGCACCCTGGTTAAAAGCAATAGAACTATATGGTAAAGGGGATTGTTGGGAGGGAGGCGGATTGTTTCTGTCAAATAATCGTTTCTGGTTAAATGATAGTTATTTTGCATCAAATAGAATGTTAATCCGCTCCGGCGATGTTACCCGTGATGACAACTATGTTCCTAAGGGAGGATTTGGCGCAGAAGATACAGGCGTTTATTACCGACGACTAATCAGGGACGATTGGAATCTCGTTAATCAAAAAGAAAATAGCAAGTGGAATTCAGAGACCGTGTTTGAAAAAACGTTACCTAATGGTTGGGTATTAAGGAAAATTGCCCAAGAACAAATCGGTGCTCCGAAAGGTAAAGGTTGCTATTGGGATGAACATAAGCTCATAAATCACAAGTCAGAGACAAAATTAAATTTCTTTGAGTGGGAATGGGCAGAATTAGACGGCAACTCAATTTGTTGGGCATCTAAAGGTTGCATATATCGTGCAAACATTATTAGTCGTGAAAGCATAGGGGAACCGAAATTGTTATATGACTTTAACCGGTGTGAGTTTGAAAACATACGAGCACCTTACTAATTTTGGCTAACAAGTCGTTTCGCCGGACTCGTTGCACTCGCCAGTGAACTCCGCGATTATGTGTGTATGAAGCAGATTGCTATTTATCAAAAAGTGGAAAAATTATTATGAAAGAAAAGATAAAGCTTACAGGTATACCGAAAACATTGCTTATCCCATTAAGAGCAAGATATTTAGAAACCAAAAAACAAAATGGAATTATATATGATCCTAAGACTCTGGAGATATTAGATCAAATAGAATACGATTTTACTGAAAAGGGAAATGATGTTTCTGTTAGCTCTCAACTCGGAATATCAATTCGCACAGAAATATTTGATGAAGAAGTCAGTAAGTTCCTTGAAAAGTATCCTTACGGCGTTGTTGTAAATCTCGGTTGTGGCCTTGATACCCGTTTTCATAGAATTGATAATGGGAGCGTTCTTTGGTACGATCTTGATGTCCCTGAAACGATTGATTTAAGAAGAAAATTTTTTGAGGAAACAGACAGGTTTAAGTTTATTTCAAAATCAGTAACAGATTTTTCCTGGTTAGAATTATTACCAGAAAACAAACCAATTCTTTTTGTTGCTGAAGGTTTGTTTATGTATTTTGAAGAAGGCGAGATTAGAAGGATCTTTAACAAAATTAAAGAAACTTATCCTGAATCAGAAGTACTATTTGAAGCAATGTCGCCTTATATTGCAAGAAATACAGAAAAACACCCTGATATGAAAGGGCATAGTGCAAAATTCAAATGGGGCATAAAGACAGGAGCAGAGTTGGAAAATTGGGATTTAGGAATAAATTTTATTGAAGAATGGTATTATTTTGACAGACACAGAGAAAAATACCCTTTTATTTTTAAGCTGTTATCTTTATTCCCCGCTTTCAGGACAGGAATGAAAATAGTGCATATTAGTTTTAATAAAACCGCATAACAAGTCGTTTCACCGGACTTGTTTCACTCGTCGGTGAACTCTACGTCGCCGCAGACGCTTCGCGCCGCACAACAACGCGGATCAAGCCAACATCGGCCGCCAAAGCCTTTGGCTTTTCCGACCTCGTGGCTTATCCGCCGCCCCACTAGCTTCCCTTATACCTGGCCCCCTTTTCACAAAAACTTCTCATAAAAACCCTATCGACCAAGCTCACACTTAATAGAAACGACAAAAATACTCATAATCAACTAAATTTAATAAGTATTTTTTTCGAAAACGATACCACAGAACTTTTCACTTGACATCTGCTTTCAATAAAGTACAATTGTACTCATGAGAATTATAGCTGACACAAATATATTTTTAGCCGCTGTCCTCTACGAGCCAGAAAGAGACAGCATCATAAAACTAACAGTCGGACACGAGTTAATTGCACCCGAGGTATTGCCATTCGAAATTGGTAATGCCTTATCTGTAATGTTAAAAAGAAATAAAATTGATACCGATGAAATGCTCAGTGCCTGGAATGCTACACAAAAAATTCCTGTTGATTTACGAGCTGTTGACATCGCTAAAGCTCTTGAAATAGCTTCTAATTTTCATATTTATGCTTATGACGCTTATTTTCTGGTATGTGCCCTTTTCTTACATGCCCCTTTGCTTACACTTGACAAAAGAATGAATCAAATTGCTAAAGTTTTAGGCATACAAACTATAGAGGTCTCAAAATGAGAGTATTTACATATTCTGAAGCACGCCAAAAATTATCAGCAGTACTGGATTTAGCTCGCTCAGAAGAGGTCGGCTCCCTCGCCGATAAACTCCGCGATTAACTTTCCAAAATTGATACCATGACATTTTGGCATTATAATACAAAAAACATTAGGGGGTACCATTATGCCAGCTAACGTGGAAGGAGCTTTATAGAATCAGGCAAGGCATATATCGAATTGTCTATTCTATTCAAGAAACTGAGCTCGCAATTTGGATTGTAAAAGTTGGAAACGGGAAATAAATTTATAGAAAGACAAGCTAATAAACTGTTATGCCTCTCAATGGAATAATTTATGAACCTTGATGTATTATTAGAAAAATTAGAAGAGCAAGCTGCAAAAAATGATGAAAGAGAAATCAATAAGAAAGATAAGTATTTAAATATCACCCGTGATACTGGCGAGTTGCTTTCTGTTTTGATTAAAGCTTCTAAATGCTCTGATATTTTAGAAATTGGTACTTCAAATGGTTATTCTACTCTTTGGCTTGCTTCATCTATAAGTGAAAAAGGAAAAGTTATTACTGTAGAAATTTCTGCAAAGAAGTTGGAGATGGCAAGAAGTAATCTAAAGTCAGTAAACTTACAGCACAAGGTTGATCTTATCCACTCTGATTTTTCAGAATTTATGAGGATCAACAAAAAGCAGTACGATCTTGTGTTTCTTGACGCTGATAGAGCCCAATATCTTTCAGTAGAAAAGGAAATAGTTTCTTCAATAAAGCCAGGAGGCTTGCTAATTTGTGATAATGCCATTTCACATTCACATGAACTAGAAGCCTTTATCGATAAAATCAAAAGAAATCGAGACTTTACATGTAGTGTTGTTTCTGTCGGTAAAGGTGAGTTCATTGCAGTCAAGGCATAACAAATCGTTTCACCGGACTCGTTGCACTCGCCGGTGAACTCTCCGCGATTACAAGAGACGGTCGAAAGCTTACGGTATTTTTAAAACTCTTGCAAACACAAAATACACAAGCAACTTGTAGTTCACTGCTGTATATCCCGTATATCCAGCCACTCCTGAACTTACCGTTATATTTGTGACGGCCAAGTAAACTGAACAAATGGTCAAATGAATTTTAAAAAGATACCCCATCTACGCAAAAACAGTGACGAAAATCGCGCCCTACTAAAACAGAACGGTGATTCATTGGTAAAAAAACAGCCTGCTCAGCGGTAGTGTGGCATGGATAATACCTGGCACTATATCAACAGCATCAATTTACAGCATCGTTATTGAGTCTATAAAAGCCAAAACAAGCGTTGAGATTGAAATAAACGGAGTAAGATTAGTCAGAAGTCAGCGGAAAAATTGCTAAAGAATGCATGCAAAGATGATTGGCTACTTTATCAAGAAAATTCCGTCTCATAATATTTCGTTTGATGATTTTCCATATCTTAAAGAATATTTAAGCTACATTATAAGCGAGTGTTTAGAGCTTATAAACTCTAAAGAATCTAAAGAAATCACCCCGCCCAAATTCGAGACACTCTTTATATGGAAAATCAGTTTCTGGAGTCCGACAAAATAAGGTGTTGTAGTATTTGATGTTAGTGCGTCCCTATTGCTAACAAATCTTACGTCAGCTCTTCTTAGAGGACAAATTACCAAGATGGTACGGCTATCCTTGCTGACAATATCCGTTAGTACGCTGCGTCCAGGCGACTTTTCAATACGATCCCTTTGAGAGAAGAATCGCCAAGACCATGGCCAGGCAAACCACTTGGTATCTCTACACCCAAAAGGGCCTGCTCACCGAATCGGCTGCAATCTGCTAGCGTCCCGGGTAGTGACGAAATCCTCTGGGCCGCGTATCAATGGCAACAACCCGCCCACATTGGTTTTTCGGGTGCTGTACGCCAATTGGACTGGACTACAACCCCCTGCAACGGCTGCGCCAGTTGCGGGTGCAGGTAATGCGGCGGATGCGCCCGATGGCACGGTACTGCCCGACTATGCTAGCGTGTGATCACAATTAAAGTCATGAGGAAGATTCAATGCGTTTCAGCCCCGATATCGACACCCACAAGCATGTCATCAAGAGTTATGGTTCAGGCTGGATCAAGGTCAACGAGCAGGAAATTCGCCAAAGTGTGATTGTTACGCCGGATCAAGTAGTGCTGGATTGGTGTCCGCAGACCTTTAGCGATTTGACTGAAGCCCATTTCGAGGACATCGCTCAATTAAAGCCGGATATCGTATTGTTGGGTACGGGTAGTCACCAACATTTTCCACACCCACGGCTAGCTCGAATATTACTGGATCAGGGTGTGGGTGTGGAGTTTATGGATACTGTTGCTGCCTGTCGAACTTACAACGTTATCATGCTGGAGGATCGCAAGGTCGCGGCAGCGTTGATGATGATCGATTAGTACAATTCAGGGATTAAAGCTATCGACATTCTGAAATGACAAGATGCTCGCTTTATTCGGAATGCCGATAGGTAAAATTAAAGAAAATCCTGGAAAAAACCATCGTTTTCCAGAATGCCACGCAAGCGGCGTAAGGCATCTATCTGGATTTGCCGCACACGTTCACGTGTGACTCCGATTTCGTTACCCACTTGTTCCAGTGTGGCTTTCTCCCGACCACCCAGGCCAAAACGGTGCTCAACGACAATGCGCTGTTTGTCGTTGAGCTGCTTCAGCCACAACTCCAGCTTTTCGTTGAGATCAGAATCTAGCAATGACTGGGAGGGATCAGGGTTGTTATCGTCAGGAATGGCATCAAGTAACGAGCGATCCTCATCTTTGCCAATCGGGGTGTCTACCGAGGCAGTGCGCTCATTGAGCTGTAGCATTCGCTTGACATCAGCGACAGGCTTACCGATTTCCCGGGCGATTTCTTCGGCTGTTGGTTCATGATCCAGCGTCTGCGTCAACCGTCGGGCAGTACGCAGATAACCATTGATTTCCTTAATGATATGGATCGGCAGGCGAATGGTGCGGGTTTGGTTCATCAAGGCCCGCTCGATGGTTTGGCGAATCCACCATGTTGCATAGGTGGAGAAACGGAAGCCGCGTTCAGGGTCAAACTTTTCAACCGCATGAATCAGACCCAGATTACCTTCTTCAATGAGATCCAGAAGACTGAGACCACGATTCATATAGCGTCTGGCAATTTTGACCACAAGTCGCAGGTTGCTTTCCACCATACGGTTACGGGCGCTGAGATCGCCTTTTAATACCTTGCGTGCGAAATACACTTCTTCCTGAGCAGTTAGCAATGGAGAAAAGCCAATCTCACTCAGATACATACGGGTTGTGTCTAGTTCATCCTGAGTGAATTCCCGATTCGTATTGGTGTTTGTACCTGTGCTCCAGGGTGCATCGGTGGATGCTGTTTCTTCGGTACTGTTGTTATCACCCTCGTCATCGCTGTTAAATAGCTTGTTTTTGTTCGACTTGTCCTCATCCTGCAAGGCATCAATATGTAATTCATCTTCACAAACAATGGGTTCCAGACAGGCGTGCATCCGTCGGGGCATGGGGTGACCTCCTCAAAACACTTCAGCTTGGTGGTTTTTTAGGTGTTAATTCAGTAAGTTGGATTACGCTAGTTTTTTATTTGAGTTTTTGTCACTGTTTCTCGATGCAGGGCCAATAGCGTTAATTTAGGTGCTATTCGCTTTACATCGACGCTCATGGGCCGAATTTGCTCATCCTTGCAACGGAATGATGAACGCCTACTGATAATAAACTCCACCGAATGAATAAGTCTAGCCATAGCGGGCAAAAAAATAACTACATAAATATTAAGATCTTTCTATTCTATCGCTACGTAACCATGTTGCGAGTGGCTGAATGGCGTTGTGTCGAGTCAAATCAACCTGTAAAGGGGTGATGGAAACATAGCCAGTACGTACCGCATCAAAATCGGTACCCGGACCGGCATCTTGTTCAGAACCACCGAGTCCGATCCAGTAGATCGGTTTTCCGCGTGGATCGCTACTTTTAATAATAGGCTCGGCTTGGTGGCGATGTCCTAATCGAGTGGCTTTAATCCCTGTCAGATCATCCCACGGCAGGTCGGGGACATTGACATTTAGAATGGTTTCCGGTGCTAGCTGCTTCTGTCGTAACCGTTTGATCAGCCAGACAGCTAGTCGTGCCGCTGTCTCGTAATGTCTGGGTTGGGCGGCTGCCTGAGAAAGCGCTATTGAGGGCAAGTTGAGAGAACGGCCTTCCATCGCAGCGGCCACCGTACCTGAGTAGATCACATCATCACCCAGGTTTGCACCGCAATTAATACCGGAAATGACCATATCGGGTTCTTGCTCCAGTAAGCCGGTGATAGCCAGGTGGACACAATCAGTTGGGGTGCCCTCTACGCTGTAGATACCCTCATCCTGGCGTGTAACATAAAGAGGGTTTTTGAGACTGAGTGAGTTGCTGGCACCACTGCGGTCACGGTCCGGGGCAACGACAGTAACCGTTGCCAACTCACGCAGAGCAGCTGCCAGACAGCGAAGACCAGGTGCTTGATAGCCGTCGTCGTTACTTATCAAAATATGCATTTTGGGGAGCCTTTTATTCTTACAGTAATCCGATGATGGTTGCTATCGTATCTAATAGTACTGACGGTACCTATCGTTCGGTTCGACAGCCCCTATCCGTTTTCGAGGTAATCATGAGCAAAGACTTTACACTTGATCCTGAAGATCAGGCGCTTTTCCGTCGAACCGTGGGTGCTGTTAGGCGGATACATTATGATCGGGTTGAGCCGGTTTGGCGCCGTCCTGCGCCAATTCCGCGCTTTACTCATGCTGATGAGCAGCAAGTGTTGACCGATATGCTTTCAGACTATTTTGAGCCGACAGACCTCGATACAGGCGAGGAGCTGTACTATCGCCGTGATGGGGTACAGCAAGCTATATTACGTAAATTGCGTCGTGGGCAATTTCGGATCGGATCAGTCCTGGATTTGCATGGCATGACGGTCATCACAGCCAAGGCAGCACTCGCATTATTTTTGCGTGATGCTCGCCGCAATAGCCTGGGTTGTGTACGGATTATTCATGGCAAGGGCAAGGGTTCCCGTCATCGTGGGCCGGTGCTTAAACAAAAAGTTAACCATTGGCTACGGCAACGTGATGAAGTACTTGCATTTTGTTCGGCACGATCGGTAGATGGCGGAACCGGAGCCCTCTACGTTTTATTGCGGCGCGGCACACTTCTGGTAGCGCAATAGCACGGCCCTGATCGGATATATGAAGCATTACTAATGTTGTACCAGCGCCTCAGGCGCATTGCCTTTACGCCAACGCCTGAGCCAGGTCGGCAATCAAGTCTGCCGCATCCTCAATACCGATTGATAATCGCACCAAACCATCATCAATACCCAAAGCGTGCCGTACATCGGGTGGTACTGACGCATGCGTCATAATCGCAGGATGTTCGATCAGGCTTTCCACCCCTCCCAGGCTTTCAGCAAGCGTAAACACCTGGCAGCGGGTGAGAACATTTTCGACCTGAGCAAGATCGCCCCGAATCACCACGCTGAGCATGCCGCCAAAACCATGCATTTGTCGTCGTGCTAATTCATGCTGCGGATGACTGGGCAAGCCCGGATACATAACTCGCTCAATGCGTGGATGTTGCTCCAGCCACGTTGCAATTTGCAGGGCATTTTTACCATGTTGCGCCATACGCAGCGCCAACGTTTTTAAACCGCGCAGGACCAGAAAACTGTCGAAAGGACTGGCAATGGCTCCAGCGGCATTTTGCAAATAGCTTAGGCGCTCGCTCAAGTCCTGCCCTCGACTAACAGCGATACCGCCAACAACGTCCGAATGGCCGTTCAGGTATTTGGTGGCAGAATGGATCACAATGTTAAAGCCCAGCTCCAGTGGGCGCTGTGCCCAGGGTGTCGCAAACGTGTTATCGGCAACCGCCAGGATATTTCGTTTGCTGGCAATCTCGGCAATCATTTCCAGATCCACCAACTTAATCAGCGGGTTGCTCGGTGACTCCACCCAGATCATGCGGGTTTTAGGTGTTAAGACCTGCTCCAGCGCTGCCCGGTCATGTAAATCAGAATAAGAAAAATGCAGACCTGCACTACGTTGTCGCACTTGTTGAAAGAGTCGGCGCGTACCACCATAAATATCATCCAGCACTACGACATGATCGCTACTGTCCAAAAGTTCCAGCACGGTTGCTGTAGCGGCCAGGCCAGAGGCAAAAGCGAAACCGGCATCACCACCCTCAAGGTCAGCAACACAACGTTCATAGGCAAAACGGGTCGGGTTTTGGCTACGGGAATATTCAAAGCCTTGATGGACACCAGGACGTGATTGTACATAGGTCGAGGTCGCATAGATCGGTGTGATGACTGCACCCGTGCTGGGGTCGGGTTGCTGTCCAGCATGAACGACGCGGGTTGCGAAGCTCGGTTTTGTGTGGGAATCGGTCATAATGAAAGCCTTAAAGCAGATTCCAGGGTTGAATTGGGTTGGTTTTAATAATCCATTATTCCAGTAGATAATGACTTTTATTCCAGCAGATTATGGCCATTACTTGATGAATCACCAAGAATGCGATCTTAAAATGTGTTACGACGAGAAAGAACGTAGGCGCCTGCCAGCATTAGGTGGTAGTAATGCCGGAATGGGATATTGGAAGTGGTGGCTCGCCGGCTTTTATCAGCAGGAGTTAGCCGTTATGTATGCCCAGATAGCGGCTCGGCATCATCACGCATCTGGAATGGTGTTGGCCGACAGGCTGGGGGCTTGTTCGGCTGACCTGGCCGCTACAACGGGAGTGATGCCATGAGCAGGCGCGATCTACAGCATTTGACCATTCACATCCGTAAGGACAACCTTAAATTTTCCGCTGCCCATATGACGGTGTTTCCCGATGGGAGTAAGGAGAATTTGCACGGCCATAATTATCAGGTGGAACTGACCGTTGAGTTACGTGATTCACCGTCATTGTCGCAGATGTTGAGCTATGAAGTATTCAAGCAAGCATTAAAGACAGTTTGTGATTTATGGGATGAGCACGTATTGATTGCCGGAGCAAACCCATGGATGACAACATTGGCTGCTGATGAAGATACGTATGCTTTTCAGCTATGCGGCAAGCGCTATTTACTGCCCGCCGATGAGGTCGTGGTATTGGCAACAGACAATATTACTGCCGAAAATCTGGCAAAAGTATTGTTTGAACGATTTTGGCTGGAATTGACGGGTAATGTTTCAGTGACCTGGCAAGAGCAGATTGCTGCCATGAGTCTGCGGATTGATGAATCACGAGGGCAAGGGGCAACGTATACTGTTCGTTTCTTCGGGTGAATACATGGCAAAAACCAGGTAATATATCATGGGTATTTCTGTTTCCAGATCTTTGGAAAACCAGGTGGCACTGATTACCGGTGGTGGTCGGGGGATTGGTGCGGCGACGGCTGAAGCATTGGCGCATAAGGGGGCGCACGTTATTGTCGCCAGTCGAACCGAGACAGAGTTGAGTGCTACCGTTCAGCATTTGCGAGCTGCTGGATGCAGTGCTTCGGCGATAGTGTTGGATATCAGTGATGAACAGGCAGTAGACGCTGCTTTTACCCATATTAAACAGGAGCAGGGACAGCTGAATATCGTTGTTAACAATGCCGCTATTTTGTTAAGTAGCGCGTTTGCCGAGATGATGATGAGTGACTGGGATCAGTTAATGGCGATTAATCTGCGTGGTGCTGTCTTATGTTCGCAATACGCTTTCCGATTGATGCAGTCACAGGGTGGCAGCATCGTTAATGTATCCTCACTGGGTGGTATACAGGGTACTGACAAGTTTCCGGGGTATTTGGCTTACACTGTCAGCAAGTATGCACTTACCGGTCTAACTGAGGCATTGGCGGCTGAAGGCAAGGAGCATGCTATTCGTGTTAACGGCGTTGCACCCGGTGCCGTCGATACCGCTATGTTGCGTCACGCAGCACCACACTTGCGAACCCGTACTTTGCCGGCTGATGTTGCCAAGGTTATTGCCTTTTTGTGTGATCCTGCTGAATCGGGCTGCATGACAGGAGCTATGCTGGCTATTAATAGCAATTTGTGACAACTTGTGATGCTGCACTGCCAAGGGTTCAGAGTGATGGTTTTTTGTGGCTAAACTCCCTGGTTGTTGGCAGATCGATTCGGTCAAGCCTTCAGATGTTACCCGAATGTACAACTGATCCTAATTTATCCATAAATCAGGTTGGTTTGATATGCACCATATGATTCATTTTAGTACCCATCGTGCTCAGGAACTCATTGATATTACTGAGCAGGTTCACGCAGCTGTGCGCGAAAGTGGCGCCAGAAAGGGCTTGGCCACTGTCTATGCACAGGGTGCAACAGCAGCCATTATGATTCAGGAAAATTGGGATAATAGCGTGCCGATGGATGTAGTGAATTTGTTGCGAAAACTGATTCCGCCAGGCGTTTGGTTACACGATCAGCAAGATGGTAATGGGGATGCTCATCTCAAGGCTGGATTGGTGGGGCCTTCTGAGACAATTCCCATTATTAACGGTCAGCTGGGGCTTTCTACGTGGCAGGGTATTTTCTTCTGTGAATTCGATGGCCCACGCACCAATCGAACGGTTGTTTGCAGCATATTAACAGTGGATTAAGCAGCAAAAATCGGCATGTTCGGGTACTAACCTGTTATCCTGGAGCAGATTGTAAAAATGAGATGGGCCTGGCAAGCTTGTTCCAAAGCGAAAAAGCCACATTTTTTGCAGCAGGTTTTTTGCGACAATCGCGGAGCTGAGCCGCGAGGATGTTGAAGCGGAGCAAGCGTGCTTGCGAGGCAGAAACACCGCAGTCGGCTCCAGTGACGTGTTGCGGCGCAAGCCGCCAGGTGACTGGAGCTCAGCTCCGCGATTGTCGCCGGCGCAGCCGCCGGCAACAAGGTGTTTGTTGCATTTAAGATTAAAGGGAAAACATGCGAACTGTGCTATTTTGCAACAAATGTGTCAAAAATAAATCACAATAAAACAACCAAGTTGTATAATAAACAAAAATATTGTTCAATGCACAACATACCTAAATTTACAGCGTGGCCCCAATAAATTAATACACTTTAATTCTGAACAGGTCGCGTCTCGGAAAATAATAGAGAATTGAGCCGAGAGGGTATCAAGCCAAAACCATTTAGCCTTTTCTCACTGACGATAGACGTGTTTATCATATGACCTTATCGGCACAAACTGTAGTATGTAGCCGCTTCCATCCTTCCAGAAAGCTGGCTCCGCTTCAACAGCAGGCTTTCCGGCAGGGACTCGCTGCTGCGAGTCGGGGCGAGGATCAAAATCCGTATGTTCCTGGTAACAACCTATATCATTCCTGGGCTTCAGGCTGGGCATCGCTAGCTTGTAGCTGGAATATCGAAGATGGCCTGCACTCAGTTTAACTGCTTATCATTCATATGCCCCCAAGCTGTTAAACCTCCGCCAGCTCCTGACTGGATACCTATTCAACCATTTTTTTGAATTATGAACCTTATGAAATATGCTAACGGGAAAGAAGTACATGTTGGTGACAATGTAAGGTTGTGGAATGGTTGCAGGGGTGTAGTTGTCGCTTCGATTGATACTGAAGAATATAGCGAGAATTATACAAAAGATGAGTGGGCCTATTTACATGCCGGTATTTTGATTGATTCGGATAAAGCTGGCCTTATTCATTACTTAAAGCCAGAAAAAACCTTCGAGTTACTGGAAAGAAAACCCGCATAGGGTGCGATGATGCACGAACCGCACCGATCAAAGAGCCACGTAGTACGCACCGCGTACCACTTGATCGGATCTACCCCGCCGGTCCTGATTTCGGACGGCTAATCGCGGAGCCGAGCCGCGAGGCTGTTGAAGCGGAGCAAGCGTGCTTGCGAGGCCGAAACACCGCAGTCGGCTCCAGTGACGTGTTGCGGCGCAAGCCGCCAGGTGACTGGAGCGTAGCTCGGCTCCGCGATTGCCGGCGGCGCAGCCACCGGCAACAATAACATTGCCGTTTTACTTATTACCGTTGTGCAAGGTATCCGAATAAGGCGCTGATAGCGGTGGAATGCTGAACGTGTGGCTCGCTTTAAACACCTTGATGTCCTGCTTAGCCTCTTGAATCTGGGCAGGGGTCATTTTTTTGGCAATATCCCGCATTCCCTCAGAAGCCTGTTCATCACCCTGCGATTTCGCCATAGCAAACCAGAAATAGGCTTTGACATAATCCCTTGCTGTACCTTCGCCTTCCTGATACATGATTCCCAAATTGACTTGTGCCTGCGTTAAACCCTGCATAGCAGCCTTTTCATACCAGATAATCGCTTGCCTATCGTCTTCTGGTACACCCTGGCCATTGTCATACAACACACCCAGGTTAAACTGGGCAAAGGCAAAGCCCTTCTCTGCCAAAGGTCGAACCACCACCAATTCAGCCGTATAATCACCGCGCTCATGTGCCGTTCTGGCACGATCCCAATCGCCATCTGCCCAAACAGGCATCATCACTAACAGATGGCTCATGATCAGCCCAAATACTTTTTTCACAATAGCTCCCTTAATTAATCGAAATTCACACCACTCTGAATTGAGTTTAACACTCATGGACAACGGTGAAACTGCTGCTGGATGCTCTAGTCTGCCGATCCGGGTACTTATAGCAAAGGCATTATAATCTGGCACAATTAAAATGTTCTTTAAAATAAGTAAATCAATATTGTCACATCGTGGTTTTTCCCTGATGGCTTTGGCTTGTAACCACTTTTTTTCGACAGGATTTAAACCAGAACTATAGGGTGGTAGAAATTTTAAAAGGATACCTCTATCTTCAGTAGCTTTAATCATATCCTTATCGTTTATGGAAAGTAGCATTATCCATCGCTAAAACCCAATCTCTCTTGACCTTGGACACTATAGCCAATCCCGGAGTCATCGATAATATTTGATCAGATCATCCAGGGTTTGGCAGGATTGGTATTCGCGGCGTTTTTTGAGGGTGGCGAAATCGCGTTCGATGAAATTGAGATCGGGGGAACAGGGCGGAGGAAAAGATAACACTCAATAAGCTTATCGAAATAAAATCGCTTAACGCCGAAAACCCTTTATCGATCATAAAGTTACTGTGGAGATAGCACATAATGACAGATACGCAGCCTTTTACGATCTACCCGTTAGAATTGGGAAACATGGCCAATTTCATCTATATCATCCACGATCATGCAACGGGTCGTGCGGCAGTCGTCGATCCGGCGTGGGATGTACCCGCCATTTTGACTGCGGCTAAGCACCAAGGATTGCATATCACCGATATTCTGTTGACCCACAGCCACTTTGATCATATCAATGGGGTTGAAACACTCCTAGATCATACCGATGCCCAAATACACCTGCTGCGGGCTGAAGCTGCATTCTGGAATAAGTATCTTGATTTGCCCACCTTGCACCATGGTGGTGACCGCATTCGTTTGGGTGAAACCGACATCGACATCCTGCACACCCCCGGCCACACCCCCGGATCAGCCTGCTACCGAATTGGCGATCAGGTATTAACGGGTGATACGTTATTTGTCTTCGGTTGTGGGCGCTGTGATTTACGCGGTGGTGACCCTGAAAAGATGTATGACTCACTGCGTCATCTAGGTGAGCGGCTACCAGGCAATACACTGATACGCCCTGGCCATAATTACGGTATCACGCCAACCTCAAGCATGGTTGAACAGCTTGCCGGCAATCCGTTTATGCATTTTGATGACTGTGCTGCATTTGTGCAATACCGTATGCACCTACACGACCGTGAGGAGCCGTATTGCCCCGAACCGCACCCACAGAACCATAAGCTGTCGCACTAATACCGCCCGGCCCTATGTGATAAATCGTACCTTGTCACCATTTCAGTTTAAACCGATTGGCTTTATACATTCGTGTTTCCGTGAAAAGTTTGGCATTCCCCGTCAGCCCGGTCTGGCTCCAGCGGCACAGGCAACACTGGAGCTCGTACCACCCTACGCACAGCCGGAGGCGGTACGCGGGCTGAAAGATTTTTCCCATCTTTGGTTGCTATTTGTATTTCACGGCATCGCAACAGGACATTGGCATCCAACAGTCAGGCCGCCGCGACTCGGCGGCAATCAACGGCTGGGCGTATTTGCAACCCGCTCAACTTTCCGTCCTAATCCCATAGGGCTCTCTGCCGTTAAACTGAAGAGCATTGCTGTCCATCGTGGACAGGTTGTCCTGCATCTTTCCGGCGTTGACCTGCTAGACGGCACACCCATACTGGATATCAAACCCTACCTGCCCTATGCCGACCATATCCCTACCGCAACCAGTGGCTTTACAGACCAAACACCTGCCATCACGCTCACAGTGCAACTCAGTCCGGCAGCAGCAACTGTTTGCGATGCTCAGGCAGATGATACGTTACAGGAACTCATCACTCAGATCCTGAGCCAGGATCCCCGTCCTGCTTATCAACGAGACGCCAGACCGAAAAAACAATATGGCGTACGCCTACTGAACTATGATGTGCGCTGGGAGATGCGCGATAATATAGCCTATGTTATTGAAATTAAAAATAATATAACATAAAAACGCAATGGCATGGCGCTGTGCCCGATACACGTGCCAACACCTGACACAGCACAGCTATCCCCACCTTAACCAGGCCAGAGTCTGTCTCGGTGCAATCTCAGGTAGCGGGTGCTGCCATCAATGCCCGCACGTGAGCCATTACGCTAGCAGCTAGCGCAGGCAGGTTATATCCCCCTTCCAGTATGGATACTACCCGCCCCTCACAACAACTGACCGCGATGTTCAAAATTCGCCGGGTCAACCATTCATAATCGTCCTCGCAAAAATTGAGACTGGCCAGCGGATCCATGCGATGAGCATCAAAACCAGCTGAAATCAGGATTAATTGTGGCTGAAAGCGCTTCAACACGGGTTCCATTTCTTCCTGCCAGGCAGCCTGCAACGCGGTCGAGTCGCTACCTGCGGGCAGTGGAACATTAACAATATTACCAACACCACACGACTGACGCTGGCCAGTACCCGGATAGATATGATCCTGATGTACCGAGAAATAAGAATAGGCAAGATCATCCTCAAACGCGGCTTGACTACCATTACCGTGATGAACATCAAAATCAATAATAGCCACCCGCTCCAGATGATGAACAGCACGGGCATGGGCAGCAGCAATAGCAATATTATTAAACAGGCAAAACCCCATTGAACGGTTTGGTTCTGCATGATGACCCGGCGGACGGATCGCACAAAACGCATTATCCGCTTCCCCTCGCAACACAGCATCAACAGCAGCACAGGCCGCGCCTGCTGCCCGCAGTGCGGCTTCACCCGATTGTGGTGAAATCGTGGTATCTCCATCAATCGCATAATAGCCACGCCGAGGAATGCCGGCAAAAGTACGCTCAATATGGTCAGTGCTATGAATACGCGCCAACTGTTTGGTAGTCGCTTGCGGCGCATCACGATGTTCCAGTGCGGCAAACGGTGCGGTTTCAAGCGCAGTCAGAATTGCCGTGAGTCGTTCTGCGCATTCTGGATGGCCATAGCCAGTATCGTGTTCCAGACAGCTTGGATGTTTATAAAGCAATGTTGTCATGATTGTGCCTCCATGCGAGTGGGCGGTTTATGTTCAATGGCAGCACGACGTAACGCACCAAGCACGTCCTCACGGGCGATAATGCCTACCAGTCGCCCTCCCTCCACGACCGGCAAGCTCTTCACCTGCATCTCCACCAACATTTGTAACAAGCGACTTAACGGCAATCGTGGCTCGACGCTGACCACATCCTCGCTCATCAACATATCAATAGTCTGTTCCATAATCTCGTCGTAACGCGGCAAAATGGTATCCGCATCGAAGCAAAATGCCTTCAGCACATCAAATTTAGTCAACATGCCTAACAAGTGCTGTGTTTCATTCACCACCGGTACGCCATTAAAATCGTGGGTTTCAAAGAGAAACTCGGCTTCACGCAACAGCATCTTAGGGCTGATTGCGATGGGATTTTCGACCATCACATCACCCACCTGATAGTGCAGAAATTCATACATGATAATTAGCAACCTCAGCCATTATAATTGACCCCATAATAGGACAGGTTCAGACACTACACGTTTCCAGTATGTACCCGGCCTGCCGATCACCATACCTCATGATCTGTTTTAGTGCCGCTTCCACAACATCGATACCGGCATCACGCTGCCAGGCCTGTTCGCTCAAGATACGCCGCCAAACCCGCGCACCCGGCATACCTTGAAAAAGCCCAAGAATATGTCGCGTCATGGCCTGCAATCGCACACCTTGCTGTAACTGTTTTTCCATATAAGGCAAAAAAGCCTGAATGACTTGAACAGGATGGGTAAATGACGCTGCAGAATTAAAAAAATATTGATCCACGCCAGCCAGTAGCCAAGGATTTTCGTAAGCAGCACGGCCTATCATCACGCCATCCACGTAGTGCAATTGCGCCTTGGCTTGCTCCAGGTTCGTCAAGCCGCCATTAATCACTATAGTCAGCATCGGAAAATCCTGCTTAAGCTGGTAAACCCTATCGTAGCGCAACGGTGGAATTTGCCGATTCTGTTTTGGATTTAACCCCTTTAACCACGCTTTCCGAGCATGAATAATGAATACCTCACAACCACCCGCTGCAACGTGGCTTACGAAATCAGCCAGCTCTTCATAAGAATCATGATCATCAACGCCGATACGTGTTTTAACCGTGATCGGCAAATCAACGGCAGCCCGCATTGCCGATACCCCCTCGGCAACCCGATTCGGCTCGACCATCAAACAGACACCAAATTGCCCTGACCGCACCCGATCGCTGGGGCAACCGATATTTAAATTCACTTCGTCGTAGCCAAAATCGGCGGCAATACGGGCGCAGCGGGCTAAATCAGCAGCGTCACTACCTCCAAGCTGGAGTGCTAACGGATGTTCAGCCGAATCGTAGGCCAGCAGATGCTGCCGATCACCATGTAACACAGCGCCCGTTGTCACCATCTCGGTATACAGCAAGGCATGTTGACTCAACAGTCGATGAAAATAGCGACAATGCCGATCTGTCCACTTCAACATGGGCGCAACAGCCATGCGACGATTTATTCCATAAGGCATCTCAATCAGTTTTTTCCTGGCTTACCTGGAGAGTTGGCGACGCTAAAAGTCATCACTTAAAACAAAAACCATAGTAGTAAAATTATAGTGGAACTAATTAAATCTGATTAATTGGTTCCGCTATATCCATCTGTTTTAACATGCAAATTATCACTATAAATTGTTCCAATTTACAGTGTTTGCGCTATAGCTTATCAAAAGTACTCCAGGATTTACGATGTGACCGCATCTGATCTTGTTAGCCGTTCAAAAATAACGATTACGCTATTGCATCAACCCGCTTGACATGAAACCTTTGGGATACGACTTGACATTTCGTGACTGACAGTCAAAATATGACCATCAGTCACAAAAAAACCGCATTATGACTCGGATAAATAGAAAACAACGGGCATTTGAACGCCGTGAGCAAGACATTCTGGATACAGCATTAGCGCTTTGTTCTACTTTTGAATTTGAATCAGTCACGGTTGATCAGATTGCTGAAAGAGCCGAAGTGAGCAAGGGCACACTGTACAAACATTTTGCTAGCAAGGATGAACTGTTTTTTCGGCTGAACATGCGCTTTTATCACGGTCTGCTCAATCAGCTACGCGAAAAAGTAACGGCACAGCCACCACTGCAATTATTGCGTCACATTATTGAACATGCTTTGCGTTACCATCTACAACATGCCGAGTATCGCTATGTGGTCAAATACTGTGACCGGCTGGATTTCATTGAACGAGCAGAGCCTGCCTGGGGTGATGACTTTCTGGCATTGGATCGCGCCTTTCAGGAATGGGGTATACCTATCATCCAGGCAGCCATCGACGCAGGTGCCTTGCAACAGCGTCCCGTCGAAGCATTAATGATCGGTTTACACGCTTGTTTTAAAGGTACCGTTACCATGCTATGGACAAAAAATGATTGGTGTCCCCTCGCCAATAATGCCAGTGACGAGGAACTATTAAAGGCCATGACAGACTTTATGATGGCCGGCTTGATCGGCCAACCCGCCACACTATAGAAAAAGCATTTTTTGCCTCGAAAATGACCATTAGTCATAAAATGACTCATAGTTCCAGGTTCCAGCCATCACTTTCAGCCTTGTTGTATTGACCATTGCACTTTCCGGAAATCAGCCATGAAAAGCTCAGTTTGGATAGCTGTCGGACTCACCATGGGCGTAGTGGTATGGATGCTAAGTGGTACGCTAACCGGTGCGCCTCGCCCTGAAACGACTTTGGAGCAACACCCCCAGACCACCACGCCCATGAAAGTCGAGGTCGCCACGCTCCAGGCAAGTCGTATCACTCGTGAAGTGGTAGTACAAGGCGATCTGGAGCCAGTCCGCCGCGTTCAACTCCGAGCCGAAACCAGCGGCCAGGTTGAAAAACTTCTGGCGAAAAAAGGAGAAAGATTACACACAAATCAGATAGTGATCCGCCTGCGTGAAGATGATCGACGAGTCCAGCTGGCCAAAGCCGATGCACAAATAGCCAGCAAACAGCTTGATGTGCGCGGTATGAAAAGCCTTAAAAAACAAGGGCTCCAGGCTGAAACACAACTCAGGGCCGCCGAGGCCGGGCTCGCCACCGCGCTGGCAGAAAAAAAGCGATTACAACTCGACTTAAGCCGTACACAGATTCGCGCCCCCTTTGCCGGTGTGCTGGAAAATCGTCAGGTAGAACTGGGAAGCCTGGTACAGCAAGGCGATAGTGTTGGTGAAATCGTCGATTACTCAACTCTCAAAGCAGTGGGTCATATCCCTCAGCAAAGCATGGCATCCCTCGCCCTGGGACAGAAAGTACACATTCGCCTGCTGGATGGCCGAACAGCTGAAGGGATATTGAGCTATATCGCTGCAGTGGCTGATCCCAACACGCGCAGTTTTCGGGTTGAAGCCACCATACCCAATAAAAACAACAGATTGCGGGCAGGTATCAGTGCCGAACTGCACATTACCGTTGGCAAAATATCAGCACACTTTATCTCGCCGGCCGTGTTAACTTTGGATGATAAAGGCCATCTTGGCATAAAGGCCGTCGATCAAAAAAATACCGTGCAGTTCTATCCGGTGAGCATCATTCGCACAGAAGCGACCGGTGCCTGGGTCTCGGGTCTGCCACAACAATTGATCGTGATTACACAAGGTCAAGGTTTCGTCTCCAATGGCGAGCGGGTCGAGCCCATCGCCAAAGGCTGAACGTAACTACACCATGATGCACACACCTATCGACCTGGCGTTCAGCCGCAGCCGTACCGTACTGCTCACACTGCTGTTTATTTTGATTGCAGGGAGTCTGGCCTATAACAATATTCCCAAGGAAGCTGAGCCGGACATTACGGTACCGATCATCTATGTTGCGATGAGCCATGACGGTATCTCGCCTACAGATGCCGAGCGTCTGCTGGTGCGCCCGATGGAAAAGGAATTACAAGGGATTGAGGGTGTGAAGGAGATGAAAAGTACCGCCGGCGAAGGTTTTGCTTCGGTACAATTGAAATTTACCGCCGGTTTTGATAACAAAAAAGCACTGGATGATGTGCGCGAAAAAGTCGATCTGGCCAAGACACAATTACCAGAATCTACTGATGAGCCGGCAGTGCATGAGGTAAACATTGCCCTGTTTCCGGTGCTCACGGTATCGCTGTCCGGTTCAGTCCCTGAGCGTACCCTGGTACAGATTGCCCGTGATCTGAAAGACCGTATCGAAGCATTATCAGGTGTATTAAAAGTCGATATCGGTGGCGACCGCGAAGCCGTGATGGAAGTTGTTGTCGATCCTGCGATCATGGAAACCTACAATGTTAATTACGGTGATTTGTTCAATCTGATCAACAGTAATAACTTGCTGGTGGCAGCCGGTGCCATGGATACCGGTGCAGGCCGTCTCGTGCTTAAAGTGCCGGGTGTCATTGAGGACATTGAAGACCTGCTGGCCATGCCGATTAAAGTCGATAAAAATCGGGTTGTCACTTTTCGTGATGTGGCACAGGTACGCCGCAACTTTAAGGATGCCGAAGGCTTTGCCCGTGTCGGTGGAAAACCCGCCGTGACCCTGGAAATCAAAAAGCGGGTGGGCGCAAACATCATTGATACGATTGCCCAGGTTCGTGAGATCATCGAAGCGGAACGCCAACATTGGCCAGCGGGTATCGATACGGCTTATATGCAAGATAAGTCGAAACAAATTCGTGACTTGCTGAGCGATCTGCAAAACAACATTCTCTCTGCCATTTTGCTGGTGATGATTGTTATTCTGGCCGCATTGGGCTTTCGTTCTGCCATGCTGGTAGGCATGACCATTCCAGGTTCCTTTCTGGCAGCAATTCTGGTGCTTAACAGCTTTGGTTTTACACTGAATATTGTGGTGTTATTCAGTATGATTCTGGTGGTTGGAATGCTGGTGGATGGTGCGATTGTCGTCAGTGAACTGGCGGATCGTTATTTACAGCAAGGCCAATCACCGGTTTGCGCGTATGCCGCGGCCTCCAAACGCATGGCGTGGCCGGTGATTGCCTCCACCTTGACCACACTGGCCGTCTTTCTCCCCCTATTAGGCTGGCCAGGACTGGTCGGCGAGTTTATGAAGTATCTGCCCATCACCGTGATTATCGCCTTGAGTGCCTCGCTCGCCATGGCGCTGGTTTTTATCCCAATTCTGGGTGCAACCCTGACCCGAAAAGCCATAGATCATCAAGAACGTGGCGAACAAGCCGATGGGATGGTGACACGCGGGTATACGGCCTGTCTTAACCGAATACTGCATCACCCGGCCAAAATTCTGCTAGCCGCGTTACTGGCGCTGATCGGTGCTTACGGCGCTTATGGTGTCTTTGGCAAAGGCGTGGAATTCTTCCCTGATATCGAGCCTGAGTTTGCGTTGGTCTATATCCATGCAAGAGGCGACTTGTCGATACACGAAAAAGATACCCTCGTCCGACAGGTGGAATCACGAATTCTCGACATGAAGGAGTTAAAATCAATTTACAGTCATTCATTCAATACTACCAGCAGGCAAGCTATTGCTGAAGATGTTATCAGTACGATTCAATTGGAGCTACTGGATTGGGATCAACGGCGCAAAGCGGTTGAAATTCTTGATGAGATACGGGCACGTACTGCCGATATCCCCGGTATTATCATTGAGCTCCGCAAGCAGGAAAGCGGGCCTTCCGAGGGCAAGCCCATCAAGCTGGAATTTAGCTCCAGGGAGCCGTCACGTATTCCAGCAGTCGTGGCACAAGTCCGTAAAATCATGGATGAGCTGGGTGGATTTACCGATGTGGAAGATGATCGCCCCTTACCCGGTATCGAATGGCGTTTGCAGCTTAACCGACAGCGTGCTGCCCAATACGGTGCGGATGTCGCGATGCTGGGCAATGCTGTACAGCTGGTGACCCATGGCATCAAGATTTCCGAATATCGACCGGATGACCGCGATGATGAAGTGGATATTCGGGTTCGCTTTCCATATGCAACACGCAATCTTGGGCAACTGGATCAATTACGGGTATCAACGGACCGTGGCATAATACCGATTACCAATTTTGTGACGGTCACACCGGCACCAAAAACTGGTACATTATATCGTATCAGCGCTCGGCGCGTCACAACCATTCAGGCCGATGTCACCGAAGGTTTGCTGGTCGATAACCAAATCAAGCGACTTCGTAGTGCCCTAGAACAGGCAACACTCGACCCAAATGTACAGTTTAGTTTCAAGGGTGAGGACGAGGATCAACGTGAGGCAGCTGAATTTTTGACCCATGCCTTTTCCGTGGCCATTTTCCTGATGGCGCTGATTTTGGTGACGCAATTCAACAGCATCTATCAGGCGATATTGGTGCTGTCTGCCATTATTTTTTCGACAGCGGGCGTGCTGCTAGGGCTTCTGGTGACCGGACAACCCTTTGGTATTGTGATGGTCGGTTTGGGGATCATCGCGCTAGCTGGTATCGTGGTCAATAATAACATTGTGCTCATTGATACCTATAATCAGATGCGCCATGACGGGGTGGCCATTATTGAGGCTGCCGTTGAAACCGGTCGACAGCGATTGCGGCCAGTATTTTTAACCGCATTTACCACCATTCTCGGTTTACTTCCCATGGTTTTTGCGATGAATATCGACTTGATCGGCCGCGAAATCAACTTTGGCGCACCGTCCACCCAATGGTGGACACAGTTATCTAGCGCCATTGCGGGCGGATTGAGCTTTGCCACTATACTGACCTTATTACTCACGCCAGGTTTATTGGTGCTGGGAGATAACGTCATCGCAAAGCTGAAAGGCTGGCGTGAGCCACGCAACCCCGATCAACCAGCCAAAACAAGATGATAGCGCCGAGTGGATGTTGGATATTACAATAGTGCTATCCCCCCCGGGAAAAGCCGATCACCTGAATCCTGTCCTTATCTCATCCGGCTTGCGACAAAAGGCTCAAAAACGAGAGCAAGCTGCGTATTGGCGCTTTGGCGCTCACCGAACAATTCCTTGCAAAATTGCTGCATAGCCAACCAGGAGCGCCGATTTGCATTCGGCCTTGTACCCAACGCCATTGCTCTTATCATCACTACTGGCAGGATTAGTCAAGCTGTGTTCTCTGTACACGACAATTTTATCTCCCCTGTTTCGCCTAACAAGTCGTCCCTGCCCAATTCACTGGGCGAACGATTTTCCATTGTCCCTATAACGAGAACAAAGCCAAAAATACCGCCAAAGAGTTGCTAACAGCTGTAGCAACTTGCGGATATGCTGTCCGGCGGCACTTAAAATGATGTTCATGGCATCACCGAGGCTGCCCTTGAGGTAGCATCGATTCAGTTTGCCATCTGATTTCATGTGGCCAATAATCGGTTCTATGGCGCTACGCCGTTTGAGTTTCTTGCGCATCGCTCTCGACATGCGTTTTTTGCTCAAGCCCGTGTGAATAACCTCAACGCCTTTAATTTTGCTGTCTTTATCTCGGTAGCCTTTGTCCACTCGGCAGGTCGTCACCGGCGTTTCGGTTAGACGCTCAATCTGCGCAACTTGAGCATTTAGCGTGTGACCATTATAGGGATTATCGTCGCCTTAAAAAGATGTATAGCCAGGCTCATAATATTGATTATATTTAAGATAATGACCTATTCAATTGATTTTCGACGTCAGGTTTTATGGGTACGTGAGCGAGATAATCTGACGATTGCCGAGGTAGCGGCCCGATTTGGTGTCGGTGTGGCGAGTGTGGTGCGGTGGCTCAAGAAGCTCGAGCCACAACCCGGACGCAACAAGCCGGCAACACGGATTGATCGGATCGCCCTG
>PDWJ01001494.1_pt1 | contig 28779 bp, 29 predicted proteins | sample 1430881 | NCBI WGS metagenome assembly PDWJ01 (sample SAMN01162460, study PRJNA174530) | Oral metagenome, whole genome shotgun sequencing project. | biome: Marine environment; feature: Marine mammal; material: Swab sample of the gingival sulcus; isolation source: swab sample of gingival sulcus...
AAAATAAAACTAAATACCTCCAAATCTTCTCTCTCTACTATTAAAATCACTTATTATATCATCTAACTCATTTGTAGTAAAATCAGGCCAAAAAGTATAAGTAAAAAACATCTCTGCATAGGCATTTTGCCACAATAAATAGTTTGAAAGCCTAACTTCACCACTAGTTCTTATCAAAATATCAACATCTGGCATACCAGCAGTATCAAGACATAATTCTAAATTTTCTTCTGTTACTTCAAGTTTTTTTTCATTTAGCTTTTTTATTGCCCTTATAATTTCATTTTTTGAGCCATAATTTAGAGCAAGTACTTGAGTTAAGCCTTTACATTTTGATGTTTTCTCTTCCACATCTTTTATGGTAGATTGAAGTTTTTTTGAAAATTTAGAAATATCTCCAATGGCTTTAAATCTAACATTATTTTCCAAATATATTTTTAACTCACTTTTTAAGTACCTATCAATAAGTCTCATTAGATATTCAACTTCAAGTTTTGGTCTTGACCAGTTTTCAGTAGAAAAAGCATATAAAGTTAAATATTTTATTCCTAAATTTGAGCAATGAGTCGTAATATTTCTAACAACTTCAGCTCCCTTTTCATGACCGGCAACTCTTTTTAAATTTCTTTGTTTTGCCCATCTTCCATTGCCGTCCATTATAATAGCAATATGTTTAGGAATATTTGTGCTATCCATTAAAGCACCTCCCATTTTTCTTTGCATTTTTCTAAAATATCCAAGGATAAATCTAACTTATCACCTTTTAAATCAAAACTTTTATCTCTTGTAATAAGTTTAATCTCATTATCACTTGTACCAAAAGAATTACTATTTTCTAAAATATTTAAACAAATAGCATCAAGGCCTTTTTTATCTAGAGCATTTGTTGCATTTTCTAAGGCATTTTCTTTATCCATTTCTGCTTTAAAACCTATTGATATTAAAGAGTTTTTATCTAAACTTTTTAAAATATCAATATTTTTTTTCAATTTCAAATTCCAAATAGAACCTAAGCTTTCTTTTTTAATTTTTCCTTCTTTTGGATCACTAGGAATATAATCACTTACAGCTGATACCATAAAAAAGTAAGGTTTTTTAGAATTTTCGTCAATATTTTTCACAAAAACATCTAAGTTTTCATACATTTCTTGACTACTTTGCACAGCTAATACATTTATAGCTTTTGGTAAATTTTCATATCCTCTAGTAGCCACCAAAGTTACATCTGCACCTTTTAAATATAAAGCTAAAGCTAAAGAAGAAGCCATTTTACCTGAAGAAAAATTTGAGATATATCTTACCTCGTCAATTTTTTCAATAGTACCACCACCACTTAAAATAGTACTCCTACCTATCCAATATTCATCTTTTAAAAGTTCTCTAGTAGTACTATAAAATATATCCTCAATATCAGCCATAGCACCATCACCAACATCTTTACAAACTAATTTTTTAGTCTGAGAAGAGATAAGAGTAAAACCTAACTTATCTAAGCTTTGCAAACTTTTTTGAGTAATTTCATTGCTTAACATATTTGTATTAGCTGAGTAGGCAAGTAAAATACTACTACTTTTTTTACCATAGGCTAAAACTGCTTGAGTTAAAAAATTATCAGCAACTCCATTTGCTATTTTATTAACTGTATTTGCGCTACAAGGAGCGATTACAAAGACATCTGCCCACTTACCAATATCTATATGATTGTATCCTTCATCTCCGGACCAACTCTCACTATTTTCATCTAAAACTTTATTTTGAGAAATTGCTTCAAAAGTTATAGGATTTATAAACTTTTTTGCTCCATTAGTCATGATAACCTTTACATTAGCACCTGCTTTTATATAAAGTCTTATAAGTTCCAATGCCTTATATATGGCAATAGAACCCGTTACCGCAACTAATATATTTTTATTTTTAAGCAACATAAAAAATCTTATTTTTCTTCTTCAAAGTGTTTATAAAAATATCCATCAATAGTTTTTTTCTTTGCTCTTGTTAGAAAAAGTTGCCCTTTTTTAACATCTCCTGTTACACAAGAGCCAGCTCCTATTAAAACATCATCATCAACATTAACAGGAGCTACAAACTGCGTATCACTTCCAACAAATACATTTTTACCTATAATAGTTTGATATTTATTTTTTCCGTCATAATTACAAGTAATAGTACCACAACCAATATTTGTACCCTCATCAATAAAACAATCCCCAAGATAAGCTAAATGCCCTGCTTTGACACCTGTAAGCTTTGCCTTTTTAGTCTCAACAAAATTTCCAATATGGGTATCTTTTAACTCACTTTGAGGTCTAATTCTTGCCATTGGTCCAGCATCACTATCTATTAAAATAGAGTCCTCGACTACTGTATTTGTTTTGATATGAGAATTGATAATTTTAGTATCACCTAATAGCGTTACTCCATTTTCTAAAATGCTCTCACCCTCTATTTGAACCCCATCTTCTATATAAATAGTATCAGGTAGCCTCATAATAACACCTTGCTTTAAAAACTGTTCTTTTATTCTATTTTGGTGTATTATTTCAGCCCCAGCTAAATCAAATTTTGAATTTACCCCTTTAAAATTTTCTTCATTTACAATAAGAGGTTTTAAAACTTTTCCCTGATTTATAGCCATCTCAACTAAATCTGTAATATAATACTCTTTTTGAACATTATCATTTGATAGTTTTGGTAAATTTTCAAGTAAAAATTTAGTATCAAACTCATAAATTCCAGCATTTGCTGTCTTGACAGCTAACTCCTGCTCATTTGCATCTTTTTGTTCAACTATTTTTTTAACTTGCCCATTTTCTATGATAACTCTTCCATAACCATCTGCACTTTCAAGTTCAAGTACAGACATCACAATAGTAGCATCCACATCAAATTTTTCTAACTCTTTTGCTTGAATTAATGGCATATCTGCATTTAAAACTAAAGTTCTATCATATTTTGGGCTTATTCCCATAACAGCCCCACCAGTACCTGGATAATTTTCATGGTCCTGAATTACATAGTTTATATCATCAAAATACTCAGCCATAGTATCTTGAACTCTTTGTGCTTGATGATATAAAACAACAGTAATATCATCACTTAATTTTAAAGCTTCTTTAATACAATAGTAAAGCATAGACTTACCAGAAATTTTATGAAGGACTTTTGGAGTGCTTGATTTCATTCTAGTTCCTGCACCAGCAGCTAAAATTATAATTGATTTATTCTTTTTCATTTTTATCCTTCTAAAGCTTCATTTATTTCTTTTTTTAAATTTTCAATAACTTCTGCTAAAGCTTTTCTCATTTTTTCATCTGTAATATTAGAATCAAGAAGCTTATCTAAATTTTTTTCTCTATCTTTAAAAAACTTAGCAACAGATTTGCTTTTTTTATTATGGTTATACATTAAAACACCAGATAAAATAAGTACTACCACAAGTTTTGTATGTCCTAAAATAGCAGCATAATTTAAAATAGTAAAACCAGCATAATCGGCTGCATTTATATCTGCACCCGCTGAAATAAGAAGTCTTGCTATTTTATAATTACCTTTCCATTGGGTATGATGAAGTGCTGTTCTTCCTTGTTTATCTCTAATATTTAAATCAGATTTCTTAGTAAGAAGTTTTTCGACAACTTCTAAATTATCAGCCATAACAGCCTTATGAAAAACCGTTCGTTTTTCCTTATCAAGCATATTTACATCAACTCTAAATTTAAGAAGAAAAACAAGCCTTTCTAAAAACTGTTCTTTCTCCCTTTGATTAGTAATTTGCAAACCATGGTCAATCATATATGACAAAGGGGTGTTTTCTTCTTTATCTACGATATTTAAATCTGCTCCAGCACTTACAAATAACTTAATAAGTTCAAGATTATTCTCCACTACTAAATCAAAAATAATAGTTTTACCATCTTTTCTTGGAAGATTTAATCTTGGTTTAAAAAGTAATATTTTTTTTATCAAAGCTATATAATCTTCAGTTTCACTAATATCTAAAAATCTTTTTGATATTGGTTTTTTTCTATTTCTTGTTATTAATACAGCTTGTACTAAATCATCTATAATGGTTCTTTCATGATAATCCATATGATCTATATCTGCACCCTTTGTAATAAGGTGATCAATCATATTCATATTAGAAGAACCCTTTAAAATAGCATCAAAAAGAACTGTTCTTCCCTCTTTATCCTGTGCATTTATATCTGCGCCTGAAGATATTAAAAAATCAATAGTCTCATAATTTTCTCTTTCAACCTCTTTATAAAGAACTGTTTTCCCCTGTGCATCCATTCTATCTACGGCTAAACCACAATCAATCAAAATACCAGTAAGCCTTATATAGTTTCTATCTTTACTTACTAATCTATATTTATTTTCAAGGTTCTTTTCACTTTTATCACTATTTGCAATAGATGCAATTTTTAAAATTTCATCAAGTACAGTTTTATCAGCATAATCTTTTATATTTAGCTTTGCACCATGTTTTAGTAAAAGCTCAACTGTAGGAAGATTTTTTGCGCCTAAAATCATTGCATTAAAAAGGGCTGTCTGTCTTTTTTTATCTAAAACATTTACATCTATACCATTTGAAACTAAAAATTTTGTAATGGAATCATCTTCTTTTAATACAGAATGAAAAAGTACTGTTTGACCATTATTATCAGTAATATTTATATCATCAATATTATTTACTATCTCCCTAATAATATTAAGATTTCCACCCTCGACCGCATCAAAAAGTACGGTTCTCCCATAAAAATCACAAATATTCAAATTTGGATTATAATTCATAAAAATATTAAATACTTTCTTATTCTCTTCTAATGCCATATCTTGCAAGATAGTTCTACCTGAAGAGTTTGTATGATTTATATTAGCTCCTTGATCAATAAGAAACCTAATCATCATACCATCACCTTTGCTAGCAGCTTCATTTAAAACTGTTTTACCATAATTGTCTTCTGCATTTATATCTATGCCATTTTTTACTAAGATTTTAATAGATTCTATTCTTTTCTTAGCAGATAGCTCAAATAATATAGTTCTGCCTTTGGCATCTTTTCTATTCAAATTTACGCCACTATCTATTAGTTGCTGAATTTTCTTTTCATCTATATAATTTTTTAATAACTCTTTATTTAGTGCTTCAACACTATCGCCTTTGAACATACCCAACATAATTAAAAACTACCTTTTATTTTTTACATAAGCCTTTTATTATAGCAAAAAAAGAATTAATTATCTTCGATTATAATTTTTAATATTTTTTCTTCTTTTATGTATTATTTTAGAGCTCTCTCTTCTTCTATTTTGATACTCTCTTAATTTTAAATTACCTTTTAAAGATTTTTCAATAAAGCTATTAAAACTATTTCTTAAAATAATAGCCTTATCATAATCTAAAAATAGTTCAGGAAATTTATATGACAACCAAAGATATAAAGATATTTTTTTTACTTCATCTTCCACAAGTAATAAATCTTTTTGTGTTATCTGTTTTTTTGGAAGTGTTATGGAAGGTTTATATCTACAAACCCTATTTTTAAGTACGGAGGCAATATAAGATTCATAAGCTTGTAAAATTATATTTGATTTTGTAGTTATTGGAGCTTGTGCTAGAAGATATTTTGATTCTAAGTTTAGATTTTCTCTTTTATCTACAATTTTAGCTGCTTCAATCATAGATGAAATATTAGCAGCAATAAAAGGTCCATCAAAATTCATATTTCTTCGAAAATAGTTTAGAACTTTTGTTAAAGAAGTGCTTTTTATATGACTTGCTAAAGATAAAAGTTGATCATTATTTATCTTTACACAAAAAGGTGGTTTTATAGTTTTTACTGGCTTTTCAAACTCTTGCTTTATATAAGATAATATATCTTTTCTAGTTGCTCCTAAGTAACCACAATCAAAAATCTTATATCTTCCAGCCCGTCCTGCTATTTGAACTATTTCGTTAACACTTATTTTTCTTCTACTTACACCATCAAATTTTGTGTCAGTGGTAAAAATTATATTTTTAATAGGTAGATTAAGACCCATGGCAATAGCATCTGTTGCTATTAAAATATCACTTTGTCTTTCTCTAAATCTTCTTGCTTCATCACGTCTTACTTCAGGGGATAAGTTTCCATAAATCACCGAAACCTTATACTTTTTTTGAAGTCTTTGTTTTAGTTTTAAAACATCACTTCTTGAAAAGGCTATTAAAGCACTTGCAGGCTCTAAATTATCCAAACTTACATATTTTTCCATGACCTTTAAAGGTGTTTTTCTTTTATGCTTTACTACTTCTAAATCTTCACCAAGATATGAAGCAATTTTTTTAACTGCATCTAGGGCATTTACACTTCCTGTCATAATCACAGTTTTAGCAGGACAACCAATAATGGCATTTACCCATGCCCATCCCCTATCAATATCATCAAGCATCTGAACTTCATCTATAATAGCCACATCAACATCAAGATTAAAATCAATCATCTCAATAGTTGAGCAAATATGTGCTGCATCTTCGTTTATCATCTGCTCTTCACCAGTGATTAAACTAGCCTCAATATTGGAATCTCTCAACTCCTCATATCCCTCAAGAGCTAGAAGCCTTAAAGGTGCTAAATACAAGCCACTATTTGCCTGCTTTAACTCAAGCATTGCATTGTATGTTTTACCTGAATTTGTAGGACCCACGAAAAATTTTAGTTTTCTATTCATAGTCCTAGCTAATGGAAAAAGTTCTTTTAAATCACACTTTAAAAGTGTTTGTAATTGTTGTTGCCATGTTTCTTTCATAATCGTATTATAGTAAATTGAATATAATACGAGATTAAATTTTGGAGCTAATTAATGGATTGCGAATATTTTGGAAAATGTGGTTCTTGTGCCTTACATGAAAAAACCTATGAAGAACAACTTTTATTTAAAATAGATAGGGAAAAAAATAGATTCTCTGATTTGACAAAGATAGACTTTGATATTATAAAAAGTGATATAGAAAATTTCAGATACCGTGCAGAGTTCAGAATCTGGAAAAATTTTGATGATGAAAATAATCCCACTATCTCATATGCAATGACAAGTTTTGAGAAAAACTCACTTGAAATAGATGCCTGTCAAATTGTAAGTATCCAAATAAAAGAGCTTATGCCAAAACTTCTAAAAGAGCTTCAAGAAGATAAAACTTTTAGATTTAAACTTTATGCCGTAGAGTTTTTAGGGTCAAGTATAAATGATATGCTTGTAACTATCATCTATCATAAAAAATTAGATGAAATCTGGATAAAAAAAGCAAAACAACTCCAAGAAAAACTAAATATCAAAATCATAGGAAGAAGTAGAAAACAAAAAGAGGTTTTAAGTGTTGATTATATAAATGAAACTCTAAATATAAACAATGAAGATTTTCATTTTCAGTATAAAGAGGGAGGTTTTACCCAACCAAATACGAAAGTAAATATCAAAATGATAGAGTGGGTTTTAAATCACCTTGAGGAATCTGACACGGACCTTTGTGAGATATACTGTGGAGGTGGAAACTTCACTATACCTCTTAGTAAAAAATTTAGAAAAGTTTTAGCAACAGAAATTTCAAAAACCTCAATAAACTCTGCTCTTACAAACTGTAAGCTAAATGGCATAGAAAATATAGACTTTATAAGAATGAGTGCAGAAGAATTCACCCAAGCCCTAGAAGAAAAAAGAGAATTTAATAGATTAAAAAATATAGATTTAAAATCATATAACTTTGAAACAATCTTTATGGACCCACCAAGGGCAGGTCTTGATGATACAACAAGAGCTTTAGCAAAAAACTTTAAGAAAATAGTATATATTTCATGTAATCCTGAAACTTTACATAGGGATTTACAAGAACTTACAAAAACCCATGAAATAAAAAACTTCGCATTATTTGACCAATTTGCCTATACCAAACATATAGAATCAGGGGTTGTTTTGGACAAATTAAATTAAAGATATAAAAATTCTTCAAAAGACAAGTTTAATTTAAACTAATTTTAAGAAATGGTATGTCATAATTCTTTATCAATTTAGGGAGCAATGGCTTCCGAGGGATTGTTTTCCTTTCCCATGCTTGTTGATCCAAGAATGTTTTGGGGTGTAGATTTATTTCTACAATGTGTCATAATACATGAAAAGGATATATTATGAGAATCAATACAAATGTTTCATCAATCACTGCACAAGAGTCTGCAGCTAACACTAATTTTAAAATCAAAGGTTCTTTAGAGAAGTTATCTTCTGGTCTTAGAATCAACAAAGCGTCTGATGATGCTTCTGGTTTAGCAATTGCTGATAAACTTAGAACTCAAGCTACGTCTATCAATCAAGGTATTGATAATGGTAACTCTGCAGTTACTTTACTACAAATTGCTGATAAATCAATGGCTGAGCAATCTAATATCTTAGATACAGTTAAAGCTAAATTAATCCAAGCAAATACAGCAACTACATCAGAAGATGGTAGAGAGTCTATTAGAAAAGATATTACTAAGTTATTAGAACAGTTAGATAATATTGCAAAATCTACTAACTACAATGGTACACAGCTTATTTCTAATGACGCTGGGACTGCGGCAAGTGATGATCTTACTTTCCAAGTTGGAGAAAAAATGACTGCCGGTGCTAGTATTTCAATGAGTGCAGTTAATGCTAATACTACAGGATTAGGCTTAGCTGCTCTTAAAGGTTTGTCTACAAATGGATTAACTGCAGCAGAGGCTTTAAATAATCAGACACTAGTGGATACTGCTATTACTACACTAAATGGTTATAGAGGGGATATAGGTTCTACTCAAAACCAAGTTGAAAGTGCTGTTAGAAACCTTATGACTCAAGCTACGAATGTAAAAGCTGCTGAGTCTATTATCAGAGATGTTGATTATGCGAAAGAAAGTGCAAACTTCAACAAACAAAACATCATCTCTCAAGCTGGTTCATATGCTATGTCACAAGCAAATGCGACTCAACAGAATGTGCTAAGATTACTTCAATAGTAATTAGAAACATTTCAAACTTAAAAAAAGGGGGAGGGTATTTTTACCTTCCCTTTTTTTATTTTAGATTACCCATAAATTTTATATAATCTTCTAAAATAAGTCTTAACTGCCTTGAAAATATCTTTCTTATTTTTTTAATTTTTTCTTTTTCTTTTTTTATTTTTGGATTATTAAAATAAAAAGACAAGTAATTTACAATCATCTTAAAATAATTTTCTAAGCCACTAAATAAAATACCCGTATTTTTAGATGTGATTTTAAAAAGCTCTTCATACACATTCATCAAATTTTTGTAAAACTCTTCATAATCTTCGGATTCTTTTTCTTCAAACTCTAAAAACTCTTTTTCCAAATATTTTGTTAAATTTTCTATTTCATTTATAATCATATCTTTTGATTTTTCTGGAAGTTTAGATAAAGAATGGCTTTCTAAGCTTTCTACTAATTCTTTTTTATTACAATCATAAGAAGAAAATTGCTTTGTATCAATATTCCTCGTGTCTATTGGAATAGTTTGTTCAAAGTATGCTCCAGTTGAAGATAGATTATAAATTTTTGTATCTTCATGTTTTAAACTTTTTATTTGATCGTTTAAAACTATTATAGAAGATGCAAAAATACCACTTGTAAAAACTTTTTCTTTTTTATTCCCTCTTACTTCTACTAAACCATCTCTTGCACCAAAATTTTTCTTTGATTCAGAAAAAGAAATATTTTTTTCTCTTTCTAGGTCATATACATCCCCTATAGAAGAAGTACTGTTAGAATGGGTAAGCCCTGTCTCTTGGTTTATAGAAAAATCTAAACCAATTATGTAAAGTTCTTTTACATTCATAAGCAAAAGCAAACCTAAAGTAAGCTCCCCTACACTAATACCATTAACTACAATATTGTCTTTAAAGAAAGGAATAATTACTTCGTAAAGGAATAAATTATTCTTATTAAATCTCTTTAGTACTTCCTCATTCGTTACAGTAGATGCTAAAATTATACTATCTTTGATTTTTGTTACAGCTTCTTCTCTAAAATGATTTGTTCCTACTATTTGATACTGTTCATCTAAAGTACTTATCATATCTACTTTTATATCATTATCAAGTAATTTTTCATAAACAGCTCCAATAGCTACTATAAAAAACTTATCTTGATTTTCTTTTATCCATTCTATATTTCCATCAAGTGAAGGACCCGCTGATATATATAGAACTTTTTTATTTTTAAAAAAGTTAAGATTCTCTTTTGTTTTATTTAATAAAAGTACTCGATATTTTTCATTTATTCTATGGGATGTCCTTTTCACAAAGAAATAAAAATATCTTATATAATCATAAATTAAAGGATTGTGTACTACTGTGTATTGTAAAAATTTTTCTATATATTCTTTAACATTTATATGGGTTGAAGAAAACTTAAACATAAAATTTTTTAAAAAGTTATTATAAATGAAAATTTCTATTTTTTTCTTTTCACTTTGTTCATCGTCCATGATAGAAAATAATACACCTTTTTTAGCTAAGATAGTATAATCAACTGTAAAAAGAGATAATCTAAATATCTCTAAGTTTCTCTCACAAACAAGATATAAATCAGCATCAATCTTTTGGGCAATTTTTGGGATATGCCGTCCTAGCAAGGTACCAAAGAAAATGAATTTTTCTATATGCTTTACCTTTCTTTTCCTCTGATTGAAATCATCTTTTAATATTGAAGTAAACTGAGACATATCATATTTTGTTAACCAATAAGCATGTTCTAAGTTTGTTAAATTATATCTTATCTCATCGGGAACTTTGGGAACTTTCTGATTTTGATACAGTTTTTGTTCTAAAGGAAATATAGCTTGTTTTATATCAAGTTGTACATCATTTATAAGTTTATTATTTATTTTTCTAGGTTTTCTTTCATATAAATATTTGTCATTTACTATATCATATATATCAAATTCACCTTCTTCTTGGATAAACTCTAAAGCATATTTCTCTTTATACCCTCCACTTTCTATCATACGAGAAAGTTCATCAACTCTATGATAAAGTTCATTATCATATTCGCTTAAAAATGATAAATTTGCTAAAAATGTAGTAACAAGGGCATTTTGCAATTGCTCTTGGGCTTGTTGTAATGACATTTAATATTCCTTAGATAGTAAAAACAAATTATAGCCAAGAAAAAATAAATATGACTATATTAAATCATCAATTTTTAAAGCTGTTGCGAATTTTAAGTCTTTGTTAACCCTTCTACCCAAAATTTTATTTAAATATTTTGGATGCAAGCCACAAAAAGGTCTAACACTTTTTATATTTTCCAAGCTTATCTTCTCACCCTTTTTTATATCTTTGCTTATATACAAACTTCTTGCTCCCATTCTACTAGAACTTCTTTGCTCATTTAAATTATATTCCACTTTACCTAATAGTTTTTCAGTATCTCTTACAGCTTTAATCATTTGTCTAAATTCTTCTTTATCGAGTGAAAATGCCACATCAGGTGCATCTATATTTTTATCTAAAATAAAATGCTTTTCTATAACCTTAGCTCCTAAAGTACTAGCAACTATAGGTGCTGTTATACCCAAAGTATGGTCAGAAAATCCTACTTCAACATCAAAAGTTTCTTTGATATTTGGAATAGTTTGCAAATTTGCATTTTCAAGAGGTGCGGGATATGCACTAACACAGTGAAGTAAGATTATATCTTCATTTCCTTCTTTTTTACAAATATTTATAGCATCTTGTATTTCTTGAATTGTAGCTATTCCCGTACTCATGATGATAGGTTTTTTCTTTGAAGCTGTATATCTTATGAGTTCATAATCTGTTATTTCAAAAGATGCAATTTTATAAGCACTTGGATTGAATTGTTCTAAAAAATCAACTGCACCTTTATCAAAAGGGGAAGAAAAAATATCAATACCTATTTTTCTTGCATATTCAAACAGTTCTTTATGCCATTCCCAAGGGGTATATGCTTCTTCGTAAAGTTCGTACAAACTTCTACCTGCCCACAAACCACCTGTTATCATAAATTCTGGATTTTTACTATCTAAGGTTATGGTGTCAGCTCTATAAGTTTGAAGTTTGATGGCATTTACTCCTATTTCTTTAGCTACTTTTATTGTATCAAGAGCCGTTTGTAAAGAGCCATTATGATTTGCACTTAGCTCTGCTATTATATAAACTCCATCTTTATTTAGGTCAAACTCTCCTATTCTCATCTTTTACCTTTATTTCTCACAGTATATTTATCTCTTAATTATAACTAAAAAAGTTAAAAGCTTCTGTATTGTTTTAATTTTATTACTTTATCAAATAATTACTGTTTTTACTGTAGAATTTATTATCAAAGGACAAAGATGATAGTAGTACATGCAAGGGGAAATTCTAAGATTGGTATAGGAAATCTTTCAAGGGCATATGAACTTGTAAGCTATTTACAAAAAGATTTAGATGTGATAGGCATTTTTGAATGTGATGAAATTTTGTCTAAAAAGTATCAAAATAAAAATGTTTTTATTTCATCAAGTATCCAAACTTCCCTTGACATCATAAAAGAAAAAGCTTGTAAGATATATATATCAGATCTAGTTTCTCCTTCTAAAAAATTAAGTGATGACTTGAGAAGAATAGGTATAAAAAAGATATTTCATTTCAATGACTTACTTGAAGGATTTGAACCTGATGTTTTGTTTGTAACTGATGGCTTTGATTATAAAGTAGAATATAGAAATATCAAGATCTATAGAGGATTTAACTACTACATAGTTGGTCAAAAGATACTAGAAAAAAGACCAAAAGTTTTTAAAGCTACTAAGAATATAAAAAATATTTTAATATCATTTGGTGGAGCAGACCCTGCTTTTTATACGGAGTATTTTACAAAAATCATAAATCCCAAAGACAAATATAACTATACTATAGTTTTAGGTCCTGCTATGGATAAAAAAAGAAAAGAAGAAATACAAAGTATAAAAAAAGATAATGTTAAATATCTTGATAGCCCTACAAATATGAGTGAACTTTTAGTTCAAAATGATTTGTTAGTAACTCTTGGAGGTATGACAACTTACGAGGCTATGTGCTTAGGAACTCCTGCAAGTGCTATAAGATGGAGTTATTTAGAATATATTGTGAAAAGTTTTGGAGAAAAATCTATGGTAAATGACTTGGGAAGCATTGAAGAAGCTTATAAAAATTTACTAGAATTGGATATAAATGAGGTAAATAAAAAGGCAAAAAATGCTTTTGATATCATAAATGGTAGTGCTTTAAATAATATAAAATTTGCTATTTTAAAAGAGACAAAGAATTTATGAAAGTCATAACTTGCAATAATAATGATATAAAAATAAATACTTATATTTTAAAAAAAGACAAGCATTGTATCATCATAGACCCAAACAATTATGAAGAAATAAAACCACATTTAGCAGATTGTAAGCTTAAATATATCTTTTTAACCCATGAACATTTTGACCATATTATGGCCGTAGAAAAATTAAGATATGAATATAAAGCTAAAGTAATAGCCCAAAAATTTACAAATGAAAATATACAATCTTCTTCTAAAAATCTATCAAAATATTCTAATATAATCCTTGATTTTATACTAAAAACAAAAGAAAAAATAGTGATAGATGAGTTTTCTACAAAAGCTGCTGATATAGTTTTTGATGATGAATACAAACTAAAGTGGCAAGATTATACCTTTTCTTTTAAGCACACTCCGGGGCATAGTAAAGGAAGTGCTTGTATTTTAGTTGAAGATTTTATTTTTGTGGGAGATTCTTTATTTAAATATTGTGATACAAATACAAAAGGTTATGGGGCTAGTAAAAAAGAATATGAAAATATCACTATACCCTTTTTCAATTCTTTAGATCCAAAGCTAAAAGTATATGCTGGACATGATGAGAGTTTTATTTTGGAAAATGTTATGAAAAGATTGGGATATTATTAGTTGAATTTTTTTAGATATTTTTATTTTGATTATGATATCATCACCAACGATTTATGTTATTTTAAAGGAAATACGGTAAATGAAAATTAAAACATTGAAAATTGAGAATTTTAGAAATTTAGAAAATTTTGATATTTCCTTTGACGAAAGACTTACCGTACTTGTAGCAAACAATAGTTCAGGAAAAACTTCAATACTTGATGCAATTTCTATAATATTTGGTTCATATATAGGAGCTTTCCCCACAGAGAGTAATAATGGTTTTAAATTTAGAGATGCAAGTATAATAACAAGAGGAGATGAGCCTAAGTATCCTATAAAAGTAAGTTCAGATATTATCTTAGATAATCAACAAGTTCATATTTTTAGAGAACTTTTAGGTAAGAAAAGTAGAACAACAACAGTAAATACTAAACCATTACAAGAATATGCAAAAAATAAATATACAGATCTATTGAAAAAGAGGAAAACAAAACTTCCTATTTTAGCATATTATGGAACAGGTAGACTATATAAAGAAACAAAACATTCTAAAGAAAAATATGACAAAGAGAAATCTTCAAGAAGTTATGCTTATCATAATTGTCTTAATCCAAATTCTAGTTATAAAGAATTTAGAGAATGGTTTATCGAGCAATCACAAATACAAATCAATAATTTAATAAAAAATATTCAAAAAGAACAAAATATCAATATATCTCAACTACCCGAATCAAAGCTTTTAAATAATATACAAAAAAGTATTGATATTACTTTAGAATCTTTAAAATGGAATAATTTACATTTTAATGGTGAAGATTTAGTTATAGAAAATGCAGATAATGTTAGTATTTCAATAGATAATTTAAGTGATGGGGTAAAAAATATATTGACACTAGTTGCAGATATAGCTTATAGGTGTTCAAAACTAAATCCACATTTAATTAATCCTGTGCAAGAAACGAAAGGTATTATCCTTATCGATGAAATCGAAATGCACCTACATCCAAGTTGGCAACAAAGAATAATAAAAGATTTGTTAGATACTTTTAGTAACATTCAGTTTATTATAACTACCCACAGCCCACAAGTTATAAGTAGTATTAAAAATACTAATATTAGAATTATCGAGCCCAAGAATGAAGAGGCTTTAATCCCAAATATCAACCCTTATGGAAAAGAAAGTGTCGTTGCTCTTGAAGATATTATGAATGTTTCTTCTACTCCACCAAAAAGTGTTATCAAAGAAGGTGAGTTACTAGAAGAATATTTAAACTTAATCTACAAAGGGGATATAAATAATCAAAAATTATCCTCAATGAGAAAAGAATTAGAAAAAACTTATGGTAGTGATTATAGTAAGCTTTTGATAGCAGATATGATTATAAATAAATTTAAAGCTCAAGAAAAATGATTTATGTTTTACATCATCAACAGTGGCCTAGAAAATTAAAAGAGAAATTTGATACTTTTATACCTCAAAATGAAAGAGAAGCCACAAGTTCTTGGTCTTCCTTTAAAGGAAAGGATGAATTATCATCAAATTTAAAATGTATACAAAAAGGTCTGTGTGCTTATTGTGAGATAAAACTTGATAATCTTTCTATAGGCCATCACTTAGAACATATAAAACCTAAATCTAAATTTTTGGATAGAACATTTGATTATACCAATATTGTTTTATCTTGTTTTTCTAGTGAAAATGTACAATCTAAAGACCCCTCTTTAAGCTGTGGGCATCATAAGTTAAGTGCTTTTGATGAAAATTTATTTATTTCTCCTACACAATTAGATTGCAATGATTTTTTTGAATATGATTTATTTGGAGAAATTTATCCCAAAGAAGGATTATCAATTCAAGATAAAAAAAAAGCTGAATATACCATAGAATTGTTAAATCTAAAATCATATAGATTGCTAAGAAAGAGAAATGCTATAATAGAGGAAACTTTTAAGATAGTTAAAGAACTAGAAAATGACAAAGTAGCTTTAGACTACTTTTTAGACTTAGAGTTTAAAGAGATAAATGGTGTCTATGCTTTTCCTTTTATAAATCTAAGAAAGCAATTTTTAGGGTTTTTAAAATGAAAATTAGAATATTAAAAATTGAAAATTTTAGAAATAAAGAAATATTTGAAGAAGAGGGGGAAATATGTCCCAAAAATTACAAAAAGCCCTAAAAATATTTTCAAATAGGACTAAATATACAAATTGTTATATGTCTTATAATGACTTTGTAAATTTATTAGATATTTGTGAAATTTGCATAAGAGGAAACAGTCTTTTTTTATTAAAGTCGGAAGATAAATTTCTAAGGTTTTATTACTTTATTAATGATTATAATGAACTCAATAATCTTGAAGACTTTTTGAATATGTATGATGTTCCGATTGTTCTTGAGGTAGTTTCAAAAGAAGAAGTAGAAAATGAAATATATAAAAAAATAAATTTTTATCCTTATAAAGTATATTCCAGATATTTTGTAACAAAAAGTTTAAAAAAAGCCACAAAGATTGTATTGGCAGAAAAAAGTGATATTTTAGAAATCAAAAAATTACTAGATCAGGAATTTGATCCTTTAAGTGATTATATCCCAAGTAAAGATGAATTAAATCGTTTAGTAGAAAAAAAAGAGCTTTTTATAACCAGAAGAAACGATACTATTTCATCTATTGCTATATATCAGAAAATGGGACTTAAGCTTTATTATAGGTTATTATTAGTTCATCCAGACTACAGAACTGGTTTTTTAGGGTATAACCATGCCTTAAAATCTTTAGATAACGATGGATATGCTTACGCTTGGGTTGATGATGAAAATATACCACCCAGTAAGTTAATTATGGCAGTAGGATATAAAAAAGATGGTTTGAAAAATCATATTTTTTTATATCATAAAATATAGGATGTATTTCTTTTGATTATCCATTTAAAATCTTCTTAAATAATATCAGTATTTTATCTAAAAAATATGGTTTAAAAAAACCACATTTTTTATGTCATACCATTTTTGATAAAATAAAAAAATTATCTTATATCATAGCATAAAGGATAGTTTCTTCTTGATTAAACTCATAATGTCTTATTATCAGCTTATATTCAGGAACCCAAAGTTTTAATAAAAGAGGTAAAGTCCATAGATCATCAAATTTATGATAAATGGAAATTGCTAATTTTGGTTTATGTTTTATAATACTGTTCTTTACTCCCAAAAGTGCACTAGCTTCAAATGATTGAACGTCCATTTTTATAAAAGTAGGAATATGATTTATGGTTTCATCTATGGCAACTACTTGGGCTTTATTTTCTGTAACTGTTTTTGTACAAGTTGTCATCATCTCTTCACCAGAGAGATAAAAAGTTTGGTTTTTGTAGGATACTCCTGCGTTAATTGGAGTAATACTATCTTTTTGTTCAAGTTTTGCAACATTTTCTTTTAGTCTTTTAAAGTTTTTTGGATCGGGTTCATAAGAATAAATATGTTTAAATTTACCATTAGTAGCTTTTAAAAAAGCTTCAACACTATCTCCTATATAAGCACCACAATCAATAAAAACTTCATCATCACTAAAAGAAATAACCTCTTTATCAAAGTATTGCAAAGATACTTTATCTCTAACTGAAATTGTATAATGAAAATCTTCAGTCAATTTAAATTTTAAAACATTCATAAATACTTTTTTTGATTTTTCATCTTCTAACAAATCATATAAAGTTCTTATATTTGCTATTTCAATTTGACTAAATTTATGATTAAGTTTATTTAAATCATATTCTTCAAAACCCACTGTACTTTTGTTAAGCATATCAACAGACATAACATCTTTTGCTAAACTTCTCATACTATAGATATATTTAAACTGATTCCAGTAAAGGCTATGTACAGAGTATGTATAAATGTCCATATTCATAAATACAACATAATCTTCTGGATTTTTATAAAACTCTTCTTTTGGTATCAAGTTAAGTTTATCTTTTCCTTTATTGTATTTTTTCATATCCACATGTTTAAGATCAGATAGTCTATAAAAAGGTCCATCTTTTTTTTCAATTTCTTCTTCTATATAATCATAAGCACCATATACTTCAACTTGATATTTTAATTTAAGATATTTTGCTATTGATTTTGCATAGTATCCAGTACCTACTAAAACTAACTTTCTGGTTTTACATAGTTCTTTAAATCTTTGGATTTTCTCTTTTTCATAAGCATTATTAAATATATCATCTTGTGTATCAAATAAAGATTCTATAATATTATTAAATTCCGCATCTAAATTATCCATTTTTCAAACCCCTTTTAGTGTTAATATGTTAATATTAACAACTTTGTACTTAAAAACAATATATATAAAAGATATGTAAAAGTAATTATTTAGGAGAAAATGATGGATTTAGAAAAAAAGATGGAATTATTAGCAGAGCTATTTGAGTTAGAATTAGATGAATTTACTCCCCAAACTGTTCTTGATGATTTAGAAGAGTGGGATTCATTAGCTGCAATTTCCTATGTAGTTATGATGGATGAGGAGTTTGGAAAAGTTGCAAATCCAAATGATATAAAAGAGTTTAAAACAGTTCAAGATATATTAGACACTATGGAATAAAAATATATAAATCCTTATGGTAACATTAGAAAATAAAAAAATTCTAGTACTTGGAGCAAGTGGTTTTATAGGGCGAGAAGTTACTTTAAAAATAAGTGAATTAGGTGCTAAAGTTATAGTAAGTGGTACTGATGATGTAAAACTTACTAGTGTGTTATCTAGTTTAAGTGGGGAAGGACATCAAAAAATATCTTTTGATATAAGTGATATAAATAAGATATCAGATTTATTTAAATCGCTTGTACTAAATAATAAGCAAAGATTAGACGGAATGGTATTTTGTCCTGGAATATTTCCACTAAGACCTCTGAAAAGTATTTCCCCTGATTTTTTACATAAGGTGATAAATATAAATTTCTATAGTTTTGTTGAATGCGTGAAACAATTTTCTCACAAAAAAATATCTAATCCAAATAGCAGTATTGTAAGTTTATCTTCATATGCATCTATAAATCCAGATAAAGGTCAGATGGCATATGGTGCAAGTAAAAGTGCAATGGATGCAAGTATAAAAGTTATGGCAAAAGAACTAAAAATAAAAAAAATAAGAATAAATTCTATTCGTCCATCTGCTTTATTGCCTGATTATATAAAACTTGAAGATTTACCACTAGATGTACAAAAGAATATAAATGAAATGGGAACAGGAGCAATAGACCCTGAAAATATAGCAGAGCAAATTGCTTTTTTATTGAGTAATTCTTCAAAATTGCTAAATGGACAATCTTTTAATGTAAGAGGATATTTGCAATGATTAATTTTAAGAATATGACTTTTTTGATTAATAACCCTTCCTCATTGCTAAGTAAATGTATTAAAGCACATTTAGAGAACTTAGGAGCAAAAGCTTTTTTTATAGAAGATAAAAAATATTTATGTTCAGATAAAATTAATGGTTATATATATTTTACAGATTTGATAAAACCTGATTTATTATGTCCTGACTTTTATGTAAAAGAGGGAAAAGAAAAAAAATATTTTTTAGAAAATATACAGTATTTATCAAATAATAATTTTACATGTGATAATTTACCCATTTTATATATTTCAAGCCATGCTAGTTTCAATTCAAAAGTATTAAAAGAATTATCAAAAAATTTTATAGATAAAAAAATAAGAATAAATAGTATAGTTATTGAGAATGTTTCTTCAAGTAATGATTTAGACATTTCAAATATAGCTATGTTTCTGTTAAGTGATAGTTCTAAATATATTATAGGGGAAACATATTTCTTAAATGAAGGATATATAAATGAATAGTTTAGTATTACAGTATTTGGAAAAAAGTGTTTTAAAATATGGGGACAAGTCTGCTTTTATAGATGAGAATACTTCTATAACTTTTGAGCAAACAAAGCAATTTGCTTTAAGTGTTTCAGATGAAATTATAAATAAAATAGGATATAAAAATAATAGTCCTATTTTAGTATTTTTACCAAAAAGTGTACAAGCTATTGTGTCCATGTTAGGAGTGGTTTATAGCGGAAACTTTTATACTCCTACTAGTGTAGGTTTTCCAAAAGAAAAAATAAAAAGTTTAGTAGATGCTTTAAAACCCACTTTGATTGTAACTAATACTCAAAATATCCAAAAACTTTTGGACATAGGTGTAGATGAAGATATTTGTATTTGTTATGATAAAATTGATCCAAAAAAAGATATAGATACCTTAAAATCAAATACAAAAAATGCGATAGATACGGACTTGGTTTATACTTATTTTACATCAGGTTCAACAGGAGTGCCTAAAGGTGTAACAATATGTCATAAAAATATTGTAAATTATATTGAAGGCTTAGCTCAAACTATACAAATTAGCTCTGATATTAAGATAGCAAATCAGACACCACTTTATTTTGATTTAAGTGTGCAGGATTTATATATAACACTTAGACAAGGTGCTACTTTATTTATAATTCCTGAGAAGTTGTTTTCTTTTCCTATTAAACTTGTAGAGTATTTAATCGAAAATGAAATAAATTTCATATTTTGGGTACCTTCGGTATTTACAAATATATTTAAATATAAAGCTTTAAAAAAATTTATTTTAGACAAAATGAAGATTTTAATGTTTTGTGGAGAAGTTATGCCTGTAAAACATCTGAATTATTTTTTAGAATATGCTCCAAATTTAGAAACTATTATTAACGCCTATGGACCAACGGAAGCTACTATTAGTTGTACATATTTTCATATTGATGGAAAATATGATGAATCAAAATCTTTACCCCTTGGATATCCAACTAAAAATACAAGAATATATTTATTTGATGAAGAAGAACAGCTAATCTCTAGTCCAAATAAAAAAGGAGAACTTTGTGTATTAGGAAGTACAGTTGCCTTAGGCTACTATCAAAATACAGAAAAGACAAAAGAAGTATTTGTTCAAAATCCTTCACATAATGATTATAGGGATATAATGTACCGTACAGGTGATTTAGCCATGTATGATGATGAGGGATTATTGATTTTTTGTGGAAGAAAAGATAATCAAATTAAACACTTAGGATATAGGATAGAATTAGGTGAAATAGAAACAGCTGTTTTATCTTTAGATGAGGTAAATAGTTGTATGACTTTTTATGATGAAGATAAAAGAAGGATAACTTTAGTATATAGTTCAGTAAAAGATGGTTTTACTCAGAGAGATTTAAAGTTGGCTTTAGGTGAAATATTACCTAAATATATGGTGCCTACAAAATATCATGAACTAGATGTTTTACCAGTAAATGCAAATGGCAAGATAGATAGAGTATTACTTAAAAATAAATTTATATAAGGGAAAAATATGGAGAAAATAAGAGAAATATTAGTGGATATAAGACCAGAATATGATTTTAAAGATGACGTGGATTTTATAGAAGATGGTATGCTTGATAGTTTTGATGTTCTTACCCTTGTAACTGCATTGGAAGAGGAATTTGATATTCAAATAGATGGAGAAGATATAGTGCCAGAAAATTTTAATAGCATAGAAAATATAAAAAAACTTTTACAAAAAAGTGGTACGGACATTTAAAAAGGTATATTATGAAAGAAAAAGATATAGAAAAAATAAAAGAAATCCTTAAATCAAGAAGAAAAAAGACAAATTGTTTTTCTTTTTATAATGAAATTATCTCTTGGATGGATGAATGTAAGGCAGATTTTTATCTTTTAAATGACTGTATATTTATATTTTATAAGATACATGGTTTCTATAAGTTTTATTATTTTGTAGATGATTATAAAGATATCAAGTTGTCAATATCTCTACTTGAAAAATATAAAAAGCAAGGTGATATATCTCTTGAATTTACAACTAAGAATGATAGAAATATTGATAAGATAAGCCAAGTATTAGAGGAAATAAATTTTAACTTTTATGCTAAATTTGTAAGAATGTTAAATGGAGATAATAAATTGTCTTCTAATAAAACAAAAAAATTTTATGAAATAGCTACATTAGATGATTTAAATGAAATTTCTGCTATAACAAATGGAGATGAGTTTAATCGTATTATTGATGATATACCCACAGAAGAAGAATTAAAAAGTTTGATTAATAATAAGTGTGTTGCTGTTAAACATATAAATAATGAAATTATATATATACAAATATGTGAATTAGGAAAAAATACTATCTATTCTCGTCTTACTTGGATAAAAAAGGAATATAGAAAACCAAAATATAGTGTTGATATTTACAATGGTATAAATGATTACATAGATGATTTTAAACTTTCAGATAATCTAAGATTGTACTTTTGGGTAAATACAAGCAGTAAAAATTATAAAATCCTACTTTTTCAAGGAGGTAAAGAAGATGGTGTATCTTGTAGCATATTTACGTATAAGAAAGAGAGCTATAAAAAATGAAAACTAAATTCTATGGCAAAAAAATAACAGGTATTATGACTTTTCTTCCCCAAATAGAATATACCTTTGAAGAAGATATTAAGTTTAATGATTTATCAGAAAAGCAAAATAGGAAGTTACAAAAAACTATGGGGTATGATAAACATAGATATTTTAAAAGTGAGTCTTATGTATCTCAAATAGCTGTCTATGGACTTAAATATATGTTTGAAAAGAATTTACTAAACAAAGAAGATATATCAGCCCTTGTTCTTTCTTCTTCAACCCCTGATTATCTTATCCCTGCAACATCAAATATTATTATGGAGGGAGCTGGACTTAGTAATGATGTTTATTGTTTAGATACAAATCAACAATGTGCAGGATTTACAAATGGATTGCTTCAGGCTTTTATGCTTTTAAATAATGACAACATGAAAAAAGTAGTGTTAATTACAGGAGATGTACTTGTAAAAAATCCAAATAGGGCAAATACTAGTGCCTATCCCCTATCGGGCGATGCAGTATGTATTACTATAGTTGAGAATTGCGAAAAAAACTTACCTATTTCTCTTCATACGGTAGTAGATGCAAAAAATTATGATGCTCTTGTGTTTCCAGGAATGGGTTGGAGAGCAAGTACACCAGAAGAAGTAGAAAAATTTGCTTCTAGTAAATATGGTGGATATGATTATTTACCTGTTTTACATATGGATGGACAAGCAGTTTTTCAATATGTTATGCAAGATGTTCCAAAGTATATCAACGAAACACTAGAATTTGCCAATACCAATAAAGATGATTTATCGTACTACTTTTTCCATCAGCCAAATAAATTTATGGTAGATAAACTAGCACAAAAGTTAAAAATACCCCATGAAAAAGTACCCAGCAATGTGGTAACCTACTATGGAAACTCAAATGGTTCAACAATTCCAGTTTGCATTTGCCATAATGCAAAAGAACAAATGCTAAATAAATCTCAAAAGTGTATGTTAGCTGGTTTTGGGGCTGGATTAGCTTATTCTGGTATTGTTATGGATTTAGGAGATTTTGATTTTTGTGATATGGTGATAACGGAATTTTAAGATAAGAGAGTTTAAACTCTCTTATCTTATAGTTTAACTTCAATTATTTCGTACATTTTATCAAATAGTTTTCTTGCCTTTGATTCAACAACCTCTTTGTCATTAAAATCAAGCATTTCGAGAAGTCCTTCTATAAAGCCATTGTTTTGATTATAAGTACTTTCTTTTATTTTGGATACATTTCCTGCTTTAAAACCTCTACTGTTATACCATAGGATTTGAAATCTTACAAGTTTAATATCTAATTTATTACACAAAAGAAGAATACAATATCTATTAACTACTCCCCCCCCTTCATACTTGTACTCTTCTTTTACTAAGTATTCACCTATATTATAAGTGTCATCATCTAATTTTTTAAAAGTAATAACTGCATAATCTTCATCATCACAAGTTATTAAATAAGCAAAATATTTATCTTTTTTTTCTAAAAGCTTTTTATAGTTTTGATGTTCTTCTTTAGTGATAATTCTATCATCTAATGATACTTTTCTTATATACTCTTGGTTTCGGTATTCTCTTATTTTATTATACTTTTCATCATCAAGATATAAAAAGTTTATAATCTTTAGTTTTCTTTTTTTCAAATTAAACTCCAGTTTTTGACATTTTAACTATTTTCTGATATAGTGACACTATTATTTCGCCCTCGTTGGCATTCCCCTTCATTTTGAAGGGGTAGTTTTCATAAACTCTTTTACTTTTATTTCTAAGTTTTTGTATGTATTTTTATTTATTTTTCCACTTAAGTATTCACTTCTTCTTATATCAAAAATTCTCATTTGATTTAACATAGCACAACTTTTCTTATCTTTTTTATAAGAAAAAGAAAAAAAGTAGGATCCTTCTTTTAGCTTTGAAGTCAAAGGAATACCTAAAAATGTACTTTTTGATAATTTTTTGTAAACTAAAACAGGTCTTAAAAACAACTTCCCTTTCCCATAACTTTCATATCCTATATTTTGACCAACAGACATAAAATAAATATTACCTTGATAAAAATTAATAATTTGTTTTTTATCTAGTTTTTTCTTTATACTATTCCACTTATCAAACTTATCTTTATGCAAAGATTGATAAAGTATCTCAAGTCTTTCCCAATCTTCTAAAGTATCCAAATCTTGTACTAGATATCTTGGTAAAACTATAGGGATACTATCTTTTCCAAAAGCTATCTCATCTGAAGAGATATTTAGATTTTCAAAATAAAATTGCCCAGCATCTTGGTATGCCTCTTCTAAGTCTTGACTTCTTGTGCAAAAATATTCAGGGGTGAACATTTCACATCTTTCATCTTCATTTATCTTAAAAGTTCGCTGTATTGGAAAAGGCATAGAACTTACTGAAAAAACCATCTTAGCATTTGAATTCTTTAGTTTTTCAAAGCCCTCTTTTAAATACTCTTCACCAAGTAAAGGGGCAGTTGCATAAATAGTGCATAAATAGTCGTATTTTTCCCCATCTTCTTCTAAGTATTTTAAAGCATGAGCTACTACTTCTCCCGTTCCTGTATAATCATCACTAAGTTCTTCTGGTCGTACAAATGGTACCTCTGCACCATATTCTCGTGCGATTTGTGCTATTTTTTTATCATCAGTTGAAACCACAACTTTTTCAAAAAGTCCACTTTTTAGAGCAACTTCTATACTATAAGCAATAAGTGGTTTTCCAAAAAAATCCTTGATATTTTTCTTTGGAATCCTTTTACTTCCACCCCTTGCTGGGATTATAGCTATACATTTATCCATCTTTATTTAGTCCTATTTTTAAATCATTTTCAAGAAGTAAACCCTCTTCTTTTTGTTTGAGTAAAACTTCTAAAAAAATATCACTTATTTTATATTTTCCTCTAGCTATATTTTTAATAAGTCCCATATCTTCTAGGGAGGTATGGATATTATATAAACTTTTTGAAGATATATTTACTTTGTAATTATTTGCTATTGAGTGTAGTACTTCATAGTGATATTTTTTTGTTTTTGTTTTTGAGATGAGTTCTTCCAAATAAGCTCTATTCTCAAATATAACCGAACTTAAAGTTTCTAAACAAATATTTTTATCAATACTTTTTAAGTCTTCTATTAAAACCTTATAATAAAGTGCTTGCAATACTTGTATAGAATAATCAGGATGTCCTTGTAAAAACTCTAATAAATTTACAAAAGAATTATCAAGTTTCACACCTTTGTTTTTAAATATTTCTTCAGAGTATTCATAAAGTTCTTGTATATCCAAACCTTCAAGATTTATAATCCTTGCAAAGTGAAAAAATGGGGAAGTTTTTGAAGAAAATATCTTAGTCATTATACTTTCAATACTTCCTAAAAACACGTAAGTTACAGCCTCGTGATGTTGTATGATTGAACGCATTTGTTCCAGTATAAAATCATCACTTAGTCTTATAATATCTTGAAATTCATCAAATATGAACTTGATATTTAGTTCCTTTTTGGAAGAGATTTTCTCAAGCACTTCTAAAGAATGCAAGAAATATTCCCTTTCATCTTGTATACCATTTTCTAAGTGTTTTAGAGTAATCTCACCTATATCATCTATTTTTATAGCTTGAATGTTTTTTAAAAGTTGTGTGATAGATTTTTTAAATTGTTCAAAAAAGTTTTCAACACCTACAAAACTATAAGCTTTTTGTAGTATTTGCTTAGCTAATGAATCTAAACTTGTAGCCCTTCGTAAATCAAGATATATATAGTTAAAGGCTTTTTCATATTCAAATACTTGCTTTACCAAAGAAGTTTTACCAAATCTTCTTGGGGCTTTTATCATAATATGTTGATTGTTTTGTAAATAGGCTTTAAAAATAGGTAGATGTTTTTTCCTATCTATAAAATCATCGCCTTTTACAGGACTTCCTGTTTTGAACATTATCTTCCTTATCTATTTTATTTATAGACTATAATATCATATAAAAAATAAGAGATATTTTAATATAGATAATAATATCTATAAATTTTATAGATTATAGTATCTCTTTTATATTTTTTATAACATAATCTTGTTCTTCAAAACTCAAAGATGGATATAAGGGTAAAGAAATTGAGTGTTCATAGTATTTATCCATATTAGGAGTTTTTTCATCTCCATAGTCTAAGTTTTTATAAAAGGGCTGTTTATTTATAGGTATATAGTGATATTGAAGTCCTATACTTTTCTCCCTCATTTTTAAAACAAAATCTTTTTTATTCATCTTTAATTTTTCAAAATTTATCTTCACAACAAAAAGATGATAAGCACTCTCTTTATCATAGTCATATAAAGATTGTATATATTCCATATCCCTAAAAGCATTTTCATATCTTTTTACCAACTCTTTTCTTTTTTCTAAAAAACTACCAATCTTTTTTAGTTGTGAAATACCTAAGGAACAAGATATATCCGTAAGACGATAGTTAAAACCCAGTTCAAGCATATCATAATACCACGGGGCTATGTTAGGATTTGCTTTCATACCATGGTTTCGTAAAAGTAGAAGCTTTTCATATAGTTCTTTATCATTTGTAGTTATCGCTCCACCTTCTCCTGTGGTTATATGTTTTACAGGATGAAAAGATAGTATTGATACATCACTATTAGTACAAGATGCTGCTTTTATATTTCCGAAACTTCCACCTAAACTATGAGCACAATCTTCTAATATCTTGATATTATATTTTTCTTTTAGATGTTTTAATTTTTCTTGATTTACAACTTTTCCTGAAAAGTGAACTGCATAAATGGCTTTGATATTTGGATTCTTCTGTATCTCTTTTTCACAAAGGTCTAAGTCTATATTTCCATCTTCACAAATATCTACAAAAATAGGTTTTGCTTTTGCATAAAGTATAGTATTTGAAGTTGCTAAAAAAGAGTTTGGAGTGGTTAATACTTCATCATTTTCTTTTAATAAAGTTAAAGATGCTAGATGAAGCGCCGCGGTACCATTGGATACACATACACAATATTTAGCCCCTGTGTATTCGCAAAGTGCTTTTTCAAATTCTTGCACCTTTGAACCCGTTGTTAAAAAATCAGATTTTAAAACTTCTACTACACTTTTGATATCATCTTCATCTATACTTTGTTTGCCATATGGGATAAAATCCACTAAATATCCTTTATCATCTCTAATAGTTCTTTATCTTTTAGCCACTTAGTGTTATTTCCAGAATTATACTCAAACCCTTGATCTACAAAAGTACCTTTTTCATTTAATAAATTTGTTGAATAATCACGAGAACCATTAAACTTAATAGTTGGTTTTATAACATAGTGGTCATCAAACTCTAAAGTTAAATGAGAATCATCAGATGGGCACATAATCTCATGAAGCTTTTCTCCAGGTCTTATACCTATAATTTTATGTGGTAAATTTGGTGCTAAGGCTTTGGCTAAATCTACTATTTTTATAGAAGGGATTTTAGGGACAAATATTTCTCCTCCTTGCATTCTCTCAAAATTTTTTAAGACAAATTCAACACCTTGTCTTAAAGTTATAAAAAATCTTGTCATCTTTACATCTGTTATTGGAAGTTCTTTTGCACCCTCAGATATTAGCTTTTGAAAAAATGGTATAACAGAACCCCTTGAACAAACTACATTCCCATATCTAACAACTGAGAATTTAATATCTTGTTTCCCTACAAGATTATTAGCAGCCACAAAAAGTTTATCACTAGCTAGTTTTGTTGCTCCATATAAATTTACAGGATTTGCTGCTTTATCAGTAGAAAGTGCGATTACTTTTTTAACCCCATTTTCAATAGCACAATCAATAACATTAGAAGCTCCATTGATATTTGTTTTTATGCACTCCATAGGGTTATATTCAGCTATTGGCACATGTTTTAATGCTGCTGCGTGAATTACATAGTCAACATCTTTCATAGCTTTTTTTAGTCTATCCTTATCCCTGATATCTCCTATGAAATATCGCATACATTTAGCATTGTACTCTTGGGCCATTTCATATTGTTTTAGTTCATCACGTGAATAAATGATTATTTTTTTAGGACTATATTTTTCAAGCAAAATTTTTGTATATCTTTTACCAAAACTTCCAGTTCCACCTGTTATAAATACAACTTTATCATTAAACATGAATAGCCTTTAAATAAAAATAATTACCAGTATAATATCTAAAATAATATTTAAATTCTATTTTTAAGATATTATATGCAATAATACCAGACTTTGATCTAGGATTTTAATATGGAAAAGACTATTCCTGAAGACATTTTAAAGATACAGAAAAAACTAGCTACCTTTGAAAAAGGAAGTAGAAATTATAAAAAATAC